>Ga0209381_1000567_pt1 | contig 84774 bp, 74 predicted proteins | sample DewCreD2012metaG_FD_184111 | JGI IMG/M metagenome (GOLD analysis project Ga0209381, IMG submission 184111) | Hot spring sediment bacterial and archeal communities from British Columbia, Canada, to study Microbial Dark Matter (Phase II) - Dewar... ... | reverse complement strand
GTCTCCTGCTCGAAGAACTCCTTGGCCCCCGGCACGGTGATGTTGATGACGGTCGTCCCACTAGACGCCACACCCGCTCCGATCCGGTCAATCGACAGCCCGCCGGATCCCTGCGAGAACAGCGCACCGCCGTACTGCACCATCGACACCGGGCGCATGGTGGCCGGCAGCCCTGCGGTGCTCTGGCCCGTGCTCATGGCGTAGAGCTCGACCAGTTCCCGCACCGGCTGGCTGCGAATGGCCATCTCGAGGTTGCCGCCGAACCCATGCTTGGCGATCTCAACGATCTGGCGCAGGATGTTCTTCTCGCGGATCTCGACGCCGTAGGTCGCTTTGATCTTCTCTCGCGCCTTCTGCTCCGCGCTCTTGCGGAACATGCCGAGGATTCCGGCGACCGCACCGATACCCGCCGCCGCAATCCACCCCACTGGTCCGACAGCGATCAGGGCGGGGAACATAGAGGCCAGCGCGCCGAACCCCACCAGGCCGCTGATCGCACCAAGCGCCGGCGCCAGCCCGCGCCCCACTCCGCCGCCTTGCCCGAGCCGGAACGCGCCCGTCAGTCCCAGGCCCGCGCCAAGCAGTCCAAGTTGAGGCGCTATCGCCGCCAGTCCCGCTCGAGTCACCCCCAGTCCAGTGCCCAGTCCCGTCAAACCGCCGAGGCCTCCAGCGGGAGTGCTCGCTGCGGACCCGGTGCCACCGCCAATCGCGCCAAACACAGGCACCGCACCAGCCCCGAGTATGCCGCCTGCGGCCCCGGCCAGCGATACCCGCTGCCCAGTGAATAAATAGGTCAGCATCGCTGCGATGCGCGAGGTCACGACCTCTTTGATAGCGGTCAGCAGCGCCGTCTTGAGCGAGTCCGCCAGCGCCGACCAGATCGACCGGCCCTTCGTCAGCAAGGCATCGAACACCCCCTCGGCCTGCCGCCGGAAGCTGTCGAAGATCCGCTGGTTCTCATCCCGGATGATCTGGGTTTGCCGAATGGCTGCCGATTGCCGCGCCGCATCCAGTGCCGCCTGCGTGTCGGCGTCGAGCCGCTGCCCGCGCTCGGCGTACTGTTGGAGAATGGCGTCCCGGCGCGCGGCGATTTGCTCCTCCGCCATGCCCCGCGCCCGGGCGATCGTCTCCATCGTGTCGAGCTCGATTTCGGACTCGCGCTTGAGTTGATCGGCAAGCAGTCGAAACCGGGTCATTAAGTAGCGCTCCTCGATGGCAAGCTTTTGGGCAACCCCATCGAGCTGCTGCTGGACGGTCGCGGTCTCCATCCGATCCAGATGGCGCAGCTCGTAATCCCGGACATGCTCAGCTGCCTGCTCCTCGTAGGTGAGTCTCGCCTCAAGTGCCTGCCGTTGAATCTCCAGCGTTTCCGTCTCGAACTGGCGCTCCTCGGCAACCTGCTGCTGGCGCCAGTTCAGAAATTTCTCTTTTGCACCCTCAGCATCTCTTTCCACCTCCGCCAGATGCTTGCCGCTCTCTAGCTTGATTCGCTGGAGCTCATTGGACACAAGCGTCACAGTGGCCCGATTGATATCCCAGATGGCGGCAGCCGTCAGACCGTAGACGTTCAGTAATTTCTGTCTCTCGGCATAGATCCGTCCCATGTTGCCAAGTTCGGCAGTTTGGGCAGACAAAAGATATTCGCGGGCCTGCTTTTCGGCCTCCCGTTGCTTCTCCCTCTCCTTTTCGAGCTCTTCCAGTTCTTCAAAGTTGATGCCAGGCCCGCGCACCTTAAAGCCGGTCTCGACCTCCAGGTCCAATGGTTCCATGGACCGGCCGCCGATCGCCTGCCGAATCTCAGCCTCGCTCAGGCCGGCGGCTGTCATCTGCTCCAGCGTCTTGCCTGACTTGAGCCCAGAGAAGACCTCAGCCTGCCGGTTGAGCCGCTCCAGTGATTCCCGGAATTCATCGGCGCGCTTCCTCTCGCGCCAGAGCACCCCACCGAACGCAGCCAGACCAGCGCCAGCCAATGCCCAAGGGCTCAGCAGTCCCATGGCAGCCGCAAGGCCTTTTATCGCCGCAGCGACTTTGGGAATCGCAGTCACCAGCGAATAAAGACCGATTGCGATTCCGATTTCCGCGAGCGCATTTGCGAGGTCCTTGACATAGGTGATCGCTTGCCGCAGACCACCGCCCCTTACCCAACGGACCATCTTGTCGGTGAGTTCAACCAGCCGCGGCGTGAGTTCATTGGCCAGGGCGAACTTCAGGCCTTGAATCGCCGATTGCAATCGCTTCAGGTTGTCGGTGAACCGCCCGGCGGCGCGGAGCGCATCTTCGCCAACCACCAGGCCAAGGTCATGCGCCTCCTGCCGCAAGCGGCGGATCTCCGACCCGCCCTGATTCAAAAACGGAATCATCTCCCGGCCCGAGCGGCCGAGCAGGGTCATGGAGAGCGCCACCTGAGTCGCATCCTCCGGCATCTGGCGGAAGCGGTCGGCCAGATCCTCCAGGACATCTCCGGCATTGCGGAGTTGCCCGCGCTGGTCGCGGAAGGACACACCGAGCGCCTCAAAGGCGCGTCTCTGCTCACCGGCTCCCTTGGCGGCGTCCATCATGTTGCGCGAGAGACTTCCGACAGAGGTAGCGAGCTGCTCCGCGCTCATGCCCGACAGTTCGGCAACCTGCTTGAGCTCAGAATAGGCTGCTACGGTCAGCCCAACTTTCTGCGCGGCCTTGCCCATCGCGTCCTGCTGCTCAAGAGCGCCAATCGTCAGGGATTGAATGGCACGCGCAGCGGACATGAGTGCGCCATAGATGGCCAGGCCGGCGACGACGGCCTTCGTCATGCTGGCGGTCATGCCGTCGATGCCTTGCGATGCACCGCGGGCGGTCTTGACGGCGGCCTGTTCCATGCCGGACAGGCTGGCGTTGACGCCCTTGAGGGACGCATTGGCCCGGTTGGCGTCCACTTCAACGACGAGTTCGAGACGGTTGTCCGCCATGCGAAGAGCGGCTGTTGCGATTTCGCAATATTGCGAATAGACTGGATTAGGATGCCAAGGACAAAGGTCGTCCTTTACTGCGAGCAAGACGGCGCCTGCCCGTTTCTTGACTGGTACAGCGGCTTACCGGTCAAGGCGCAGGCGAAATGTCTGCTCCGGCTGGAACGGCTGCGCGAGTTGGGGCATGAGCTACGCCGCCCGGAGGCGGACTACTTACGGGACGGGATCTATGAACTTCGTGTCCGCGTTCAGCACATGCATTTTCGGGTTTTGTACTTCTTCCATGGGACCGGGGCGGCGGTTGTTTCCCACGGAATTGTGAAAGAAGGGGCGGTCCCCGCCAAGGAGATCGAGCACGCGGTTCAGCGCAAGAAGCGATACGAAGCCGATCCGGCCGGACACAGCTATTTCGAGGAGGCCTCAGAATGAGCGGTAAACGAAAGTCTACGACCGATGCGGTGGAGATTCTTCACCGGCGATTCTTCCAGGGGCGGCCAGAGCGCCTGAAGGCATTGGAAGAGGCCCGAGCCGACGACGAGGTCGCCCGGAAGATCTATGAACTTCGGAGAAAGGCCGGTCTGACGCAAGCGCAGTTGGCGAAGATGATCGGCACCACGGCGTCGGTGATCTCACGCCTCGAGGATGCCGACTATGAAGGTCACTCCCTGGCCATGCTGCGCCGGATCGCAGCGGCCCTGAACCGGCGCGTTGAGATCCGCTTCGTTCCGGTCCGAAGATCTGCGTGAGCATGGCAGACAACCAGCGAGGAAGATCGGCTTCCGAAGTCAGCCTGCATTCCGTGGTTGCACTACTCGCTGACCTGCCAGAGCGCGGATTGGTCCGCGGCCAGGTGTGGACGGCCGTCGAACGCCTCGACCCCGGTGTGTACGAGGTGGAGTTCAGCGATGACGCTGGCAGAACATATGCCTCGTTGGCCGTGTCCGGCGAGCAGCTTCTGGTTCTGCATCACGAGCCCATCCATCAAGCCGCTCAAGGTGATTGAGCCTCGATCCGTTCACTCTTCAGCTGTTCGCGTTCCTCTTCCAGGATGAGCATCGCTGCGAACTCATCCGCCCGGATCTCGTCGAGGCCGATCTGGACGCCCAACTTCAACGCCGCGCGAAGGTCAATCGCGCGCCGCAACAACAGGCCCGCCTCCGAGGATTGAGCCGCCTCCAGCTTGTCGAGCGGACAGTGACCGCAGCGCCCGCCATCGTCGGGCGCATCCGGACAGAGACCAGGGTCGCAGAGCCCTTCGCGGCGCAGCGCCCAGTGAATCAGGAACCGCAGCGAGGGCCGCTCCGGCCACTCCCCCGGTGTCAGTTTGGGTCCGAGGACTCCGCGAGTGCGCCGTCGAGCGCGTCGATGGCGGCCTTCACCGCCACGGCCTGGTGGATGATGGGCGCCTCGCCCGCGTAGCCTTCGGTGGATTCGATCAGCTTCTTGTAGAGCGCCGCCGCCGGGGCCAGGTTGATGATCAGCTCTTGGCGGTTATAGGGCAGATCGAGAACCCGCGCGAAGCCGCGGCGGTATTCGAAGACGTCCTTGGCCGAGGGCATCCGCAGCACATGCGTCACCGTGCCACCCAGCACGCGCATCGTCACGCGGAAGCCGTCGCCAACCTGGACCACGTCGTCGACCTCCGCTTGGCTCAACTGCTCAATGATCCGGCTGGCCTCGAAGGGGTCCACCTCGGGCGCGTTCTCGTCGGCCAACCGGATCTTGGCGAGCAGCGCGGCGTCGGCATCGTGAGAGTCAGGGATTGTCGTCTCGGAGACGCCGCGCCCCAGTTGCTTCACGATGACCTTGCGCTTGCGCTGCCGGTCCAGCCACTCTTCATCCGTAGGGAAGCGCACGCGGATGGGCTTCACGCCCTCGGGTGTGCGCAGGTGGATGGTGATGGATTGCTTTGCGTCAAACATGTGAGAGTCCTTTCTACTGGCAGATCCCATCCACGCCGCATTTCGCCACGGCCGAAACGACGCCGTTGGCCTCATCCCACATCGGCAGGCACTCAACCGAAACCGTGACGATGCCGTCCGTCTCGCCGACCTCCGCGGTCGCAAACGAGACCTTATGCCAGGTGAGCTCGAGCGAGTTGTTCGAGTCGTAGGTGAGCGAGATCACCGCCGTGCCGGCCGTCTGCTGGCGCAGCTTGGTGAGCTCGGTCGAACCGTTCTCGTAGCGGGCCACGAATCGCAGCGTGCCCTGGCGGTTGCCGAACTCGAGCCGACCTCGGATGGCCCCGCTCGCCCCGTCGCCGGGCGTCTGGAAGCCCGAGCCCGGGTAGAAACCGCCGTCCAACCGCACATTGTTCTTCCAGGACGTCTCGAGCGAGACGATGTTCTTGTTCGAGACGTAGTTGACCCCGTTGATGGTGAGCGCCAGCGAGGCCGAGGGAAGCAGTTTCTCCACCGTCGCCGCCGGCATCGTGATGCCCGAAGGCTCGACGAGCTTGCCCGAGCCTACGAACTCAACAGTGATCTTCGAGTTGGCGCGGCCCGGCCCCGAGCCGATCGAGATGGTCCAGCCTTCAAGGACGCAGCCCACCGCCATGCGGTCGATGACGGCGCTCGCGCCGGGCCGGATCTGCTCAACGAAAGAGAAGTGGGGCAGCTCGGCCGCATCGCCCGAGGCCGGAAAGAGCGGCGTCGAGGTGTAGGTGAAGTTCGGCGCCGTGCCCGACTTGACGACCTTGCCCAGCCCAAAGGCCATGGCCCAAGCCGCGATCTCCGCGCTCAGGTATTTCTCGAGCGTCCCGCCCAGATCCCAGGCGGCCGGGAACGGCTGCGTGGCGAACTCGTGGCCCTTGCCAAACTCCTCGGCGTCGTTTTCGGTGTTCAGCTTGGGGTTGGCCAGCGCAGCGTTCAGCTTGCGCAGTTGCCACATCTGCCCAGCGGTGTTGGCCGTGACAATGTCGGCCTGCTTCTGCTTACCGAAGCAGATCTGGATCTCCTGCATCCGCGCGACGGACATCAGGCGTTACCTCCTCTTTGTTGATCTGCCGCCAGCCACGCACCATCCTCGGCACAAGCTCGGCCGGCGTAGCTTCGACCTCTTCCACTTCGCCCTCAGGCGAGATCAAGACGACTTGTTCACTCATCTCCCATCTCCGTGAAACTCAGGGGCATTTCAAAATAGTCGAGTCCCTCGGCGTCGGTCTGCCGCTGGATCTGCGGCAGGTCCATCGGGTAGCAGGAGGGATGGACCGTCGCGTTGAGCATCGGCACGCCCAACGATGCTGGCACACCCTTGGTGATCAGCCGAAACAGCCGGTAGTAGGCCGTAGGCGGATCGCCGTCGAATGTCTGGCGCGCCCGCAGGTAGAGCGTGACCTGATGGCGCCAGACGTCCAGGCCGCCGAAACTCCCCGGCAGCGTGCCTTGCCAGGCGGCCAGGATCCCCGGCGCGGGCATGTCGTGAATGGCCGCCGCGAGGCTCGCGCGCTTCGGATACTGGTCGTGGTAAGCGCAGATCCGCTCTGGATCGCCCTCCATCTCGGCTACCAGCTCCGGGATATCGCGCAGCAAGGCGACCAGGTTGTCGACCAGTTCCGCCGGGTTGATCATCGCTGCTTACCTCCCAAGGCGCGCTCGACGAGCAAACGAGGCTTCATGGCCTCGAGCATCTTCCGCGCGGCTTCAACGACGGCCGCCTTGTTCTTCGGCGAGAAGACCATCCACTCCTCGCGCTTCTGGTTGGCCCAGGCCTTGATGCGCTCCTTGCGAGTCGAAACGCCGGCCTTGGCACGGTTCTCGCTCACGGTGCGCACCTGGAAGTTGCGCAGCAGGTCGCCGGTGAAAGTCAGGTTGCGGCGGTTGCTCTGGCCTTTGCGGGTCTTGAAGATCGCGTAGCGTTTGGTCAACGGCTTGGCTGGAGCGTCCGTGGGATCCCGCGCCGCCGCCAGCCGCGACTTCACCGCCGCGACGCCCGAGTTGCCCAGCTCATACATCTGCCGCTGGCGGAAGTTGAGCCGGTCGAGCCGGAGCTGCTTCTTCACATACACCCGAACCGTAGCCATGGTTTCTGAGGCGCCGTCTGCGGTATCCTATCGCCAAAAGCAGGTGCGCTCGATGAAACGAACCATCCAAGTGCGCATTTCAAAGGGCGAGCAACAGTATGTTGCCGAATGCCTGGACCTGCCGGTTGTGACGCAGGCGCCGACCCTCGATGAATTAGCCGCCAACATCCGGGAGGCCATCCACCTGCACCTGGAAGGGGAGGACCTGGCGGAACTGGGCTTGGCTGAGCACCCGACCATCGTCGCCACCCTGGAGCTGGACGCGGCCGCCTGATGCCGAAGCTCAAGAGCCTCTCCGGAGACGATCTGCTCCGCATCTTTGGGGAATTGGGGTTTCGGCCCTCGGCACAGCGCGGCAGCCATGTGAAGCTTCTCCGTCTGTCGGCAGGCGATGCCCGTCAAATCCTGACCATTCCTCTGCATCGAGAAGTGGACAAGGGGACCTTGCGGGCCATTTACCGGCAGGCGCTGCGGTTCGTTCCAGAATCGGCACTGAAGCCTCTGTTCTACACGGAGCAGTAGCCTCCGCGTCGAGGCTACTCTGCCATCCCGCTCCACTTCCGCCAGATCTGGCGGAAGTCGTTCCCGCCGACTCAACTTGTGGAAGATCTTCCACAAGTCAACCTGTCTTGCGGAGCTTGAACACGGCGGCGCCCTCCGCATCCAGCTCGATGTCGAAGACCTTGTAACGAACGCCGCCGATCTCGACTTCGTCCCCGCGCCGCGGTGCGCCGGGCAGATCCGCCAGCCGCACAAACAGCACCGCGTAGACGCCCGGCGAAGCGTCCTCGGCCTCCCGCGCCGGCTGAAACACCGCGCGGATCGCGGCCTCGCCGCCCGCCTCGGGCCAGTAAAGAACCTCGCGGCCGAAGGCTTGCACCACGGCCGCGTCGAGGTCCTTGACCGCCGCCGGCCAACCGCCCCGGCTCAGGCTTTCGTCCCTTTCACCAGCACCTCCGGCCGCAGGCAGATCGGCAGAGGGTTGGACTGAGTGTGAAGATCGGTCCCGCGGTCGAACTTGCGCGGTTCCTGCTTGGCGTACAGCGGCAGGCCCAGCGTGTTGGCGGTCTCGTTGAAGTCCGCCGGGGCGAAGTAGGTCCGGAAGGTGTTGGCCGTGCCCAGCGGGAAGAAGTGCGCCTCGTCGTCGGCGATGAACTTGCGCACGTTGCCCGCGGCGTCGGTCGCCTGCCCGCGGTACTCCTCAAAGGTCACCCCGCCGAAGCTGAACCCGGTGCGGTAGTCGTTGCCCAGCTGCTGGCTGCGCTGGAAGTACAGGAAGGCCTCCTTGACCTTGGGATGGGTGGTCAGCGCGTCATAGAAGCCCTGCGAGCACAGGCACATCACCCCCGTCATGAACTCGCCCTTGAGGTTGTCCTCGATGTGCCGCTTCACCTCCAGGATCTTGGTCAGCACCTCGGTGGTGTTGGCGGTCAAGGCGAAGTTCACGCTCTTGGGCGTGATGCCGAACTCGCTGTAGAGGTCGTAGAGCACCGAGCCGTCGGCGTCCAGAATCACCCCCTTCAAGGCCCCCATGCGCAGGTGCTCCAGGGTGATGGCGTGCTTGTTGCGCATGGTCTGGAGTTTGGCGGCGATAAGGTTGGCCAGGGCCTCCAACTGGTTGTCGGAGCCGAAGGCGCGCAAGCCCTGGACCTCCTCGGGCAACACCACATCCTCATGCGGGATGTGGGGGATGACGAAGCTGCGCAGCTTGCGCTTGGCCTGGGCGCCGAGGGTGGCCGGAGCGCCCACCGGGCGGGTGGGCAGCAGGCTCAAGACCCCGTTCATCTCCTCGAGGATCAGGGTGCGGGTGCGCACGCCTTCGGCGGGCATCAGGTTGAGTTGCTCCAGGCGGCCATAGAGGTTGGGCAGCTTGTTGAGGGCCGCCGTGAGGGCGACCATGTGGAAGGCATCGGTGGCGAAGGGATTGAGCATCGGCATAATGGGTCACGCCCCTTCCCGGACGAGAATGCCCAGGTTTTCCAGTTGGCTGAGGGCGGCGGCCTTCTGCGGGGCCGTAATGCCGGCGGGCCACACGAGCCCCCTGTCGGCGCAGATGGCCTCGCGGGCGAGGATCACCCCGGGTGCGTCCGCTGCGGTGGCATCGACACTGTGGAGCAGGACGCCCGCGGCGTTTTGCGAGCCGTCCTCGGCAGCCGGCGCAAGCTGGGTCACTTTACCGCTGGCAGTGATGACGCCGACCACCGTGCCCGTGGCCAGCTTCTGGCCGGCGGCCACCAGGACCTGCCGGCGGCTGTAAAGGTTGTCTTCTTCCCACTTGAGCCAGTCGCCCAAGCGGTTGGTTTCGTCCATAACGGGCATCGGTTACTTTCCTCCTCGCGCGCCCAAGCGGGCGCAGGCTTGCACAATCGGGTTATCCTCCAGATCCGCCGGAGCGCGGGTTCCGGTTTCCGGCAACACGTGGGAACGGATCGGGGGCGCTTCGGCTTCGGCGCGCATCGCCCGAAGCAGTTTCCGGACCTCAGCGGCCGGCAGTTGACGCTCGATGAATTCCGCGGCCCGCGCCGGGCAGCCGGCCAGGGCGCACAGATCGACGATCTCGGCCGCCTCGGCATAGCCCTTTGCGCGAGCTTCGGCCTGGATCGAGGCCGGATCGGAAACAGGAACGGGCGGACTGGGGGCCGCCTGGATGGTTGGGGCCTGGATGGTTGCATCCAGGATGGTTTCAGACACGGTGGTGCCTCCTTTCGTGAACTTGGGTTTGGAAAGTGATTCGGTCAGGGCGGCCAGCGCGTCGCGGAACGGGCCTATGCGGTCTGCGAAGCCGCGGGCGACGCTATCCGGGCCGTAGAAAATGCCCGCTTCCGTGGCGCGCACAGCCTCCGCGCTGAGTCTGCGCCGGCGCGCCACGGTTTCCACAAACATCTGGTACAGCCGGTGGACTTCGGTTTCGAGCACGCCCCGGGCCTCCTCCGAAAGCGGCTCATGCGGACTAAAGTCGTTCTTCCGCTCGCCGGCGTAAATGGCGGTGTAGTTCAGGCCATGGGCCGCGTCGGAGCCGCTCTGGTCAATGTGCAAGGCAATGATGCCGATCGAGCCCACGCCGGCGGTGCGTGTTACCCAGATCTGGCCCGCCGCCGAGGCGAGCAGATAGGCGGCGCTCAAGGCCCAGTCGTCAACCGCGGCCCAAACAGGTTTTACCTGTGCCGCCTGCTCGATCAGATCGGCCACATCCCAGGCCCCGTTGGCCTCGCCGCCGTAGCTGTCCAACCGCAGCAGCATCCCCTTCACCTGCCGGTCCGCCGCTGCCTCGAGAACCTCGTTGCCGAGTTGCTCATACGAGGTCAGCCCCGACTGCGCCTCCAGGCCGGAAGCGCGGTTGACCAGCGTCCCCGAGACTTCGATGACGGCGACGCCGGCCTCGGTGACGGCATAAGGCTTCCGCGTCCGCTGCTCGGCCAGAGCCGCCGCCTCCACGCCCGGAGCATCGAATCCGAGGCGAGGTGCGAGCACGGCCAGGATCGCCGCCAGCTTCTTCTGCTCGATCATCAGCGGCGTGTGGAACACGCGCGAGGCCAGGTGTGGAAGATTCCTCATGAGGTTTCTGTGGCCGGCTCCTTCTCGGCCACTCGTTGCCCATTGCCCGTGGTCTTGCGCGGGTCGGAGTCATAGGTCAGGCCCAGCGAGTCGGCGCGTGCGTTGTCGGCGGCGGCCTGCCGGTCGACCTCTTCTTCGTCGTAGCCCATCTCGTTGATCACCGCGCTGCGCGGCTTGAAGCCCGCCCGCACCGCCAGCAGCTCCGCATTCATGTCCTTGAGCGGATCCACCCAGGCCCAGGACGGCGGCCGCCACTCGACATCCAGATAGGCATACTGTTGGCGCCGGTAATCCCGCGCCTCAATCGCCCCCGCCAAAACGGCCGCTTCCATCCACGCCCGCCACACCGGCCGGCAGAACTGGTAGACCAGCACCTGGTGCTGAAACTGCTCGCAGCGGCGGCGGAACTCCAACAGCCCCGCCCGGATCGAAGAGTAGTTCACCCGCTCCAGGTCCCCGGTCAACTGCTCGTAGGTGATGCCCAGCCCCGCGGCGATGGCCCGCAACTGCACCCGCATGAACTCGGTGTACATGCCGCCCACATCGCCCGGCTCGGCAAACCGCACATCCTCGCCCGGCAGCAGCTTGACCATCGAGCCCGGCTCCAGCCCAGCCAGCGCGGCGCCCGCTTCGTCCCGCTCCGCCTCGGCCGGCTTGGCCCCAAGCACCGGATCGTCCGGATTGTTTTCGACAATGAAGGCCGCAAACATGGCCGCCAGCTTCTTGCGCACCAGCTCGGCATCGTCGTACTGGTCCAGCTCATGGAGCTTCACCAGCACTTGCGCCAGCCAGGGCTGCCCGCGGTGCTGGCCGGGCCGCAGGGGCTTGTAGATGTGCAGCACCGACTCGGCCGGCACGCGCACCGTCTCGCCGGCGTTGGCGAACATCACCCGCTCGCCGGGATGCTCGCGGTAGAGGTGATAAGCCACCCGCCGGCCGAGACCGTTAAACTCGATCCCCGCCCGGATGACGTTGCCGTTCGGCAGGTCTTCGTTCTTGGCCAGGGGCAGATGCTCGGCCTCCAGCAACTGCAACTGAAGCGGGACCGTGAGAGCGTCCTCGGCCCGCCGCTGGCGCAGCCGCACCAGGCACTCGCCGCCCTCGATCGCCGAGCGGCAGACCAGGGCTTGCAGCCCGTAGAAGTCGGTGAGCCCATGGGCGTCGGCTTCGTCGGTCCAGCGCAGCCACAGTTCCTGAAGCCGCCGCTTGACCGCCGCATCGGGGTGCTTGGACTGGGGCTTGATGCCCGCGCCCACGGCGTTGGCCACGAAGCTGTCGATGGCGTTCGAGGCCCAGGCGTTGCGCCGCACCATGTCCCGCGAGCGCGACCGCAAGGCTTCCCCGCCCACCGTCAGCAGGGCATTGAGACCCTCGGCCGAGGCATACCAGCCCCGCGTGCGCCAGCCCGCCGAGGCCGCCTCATAGCCCGAGGCCGCTTTCAGAAGCGGCGCAAACGCCGCCCGCAGGAGATTCCGCCAGTAGCCCGCCATCAGAATCCCTTACTTGTCGAGATCTTCACGATGCGCGATCGCGCTTGCGCCGGATCCTGCGCCGCCAGCGCCGCCTTCACCTCGGCCATGGCCTTCTTGAGCTCATCGACACTGCGGTACTCCATGCTCCGCCCTTCGAAGCTCACCCGCAGCGCGCCGCTGGCCAGTGCCGCCTCCAGCGCCTCCAACTGCGATTGCGTGTAGGCCATCTTGCGCCTCCCAACTCAACTTCCCGTGTGTGTTCTCGCTTCAACCATGACTGCCGCCGGGAAGCTTGCCGCGTCCATGGATGGCGAGCCCACCCCGATTCCCGCGCCGGGCCAGGAGTGACTCTGTTACACTCAGGGCGGATCGACAGGAATCGATGCCCACGATTGCGCGGATCGGGCCATACCGGGTGTTCTTCTTCAGCAACGAAAGCGACGAGCCGCCGCATGTCCACATCCAGCGCGAGCGTGCGCTGGCGAAGATCTGGTTGGAGTCGGCCGCGCTGGCCGCAGCCAGTGGTTTCGGGGCCAGGGAGTTGCGCGACTTGATCCGAATGGTGCAAGATCACCAGCAGAGCTGGTTGGAGGCATGGCATGAGTACTTTGGGGGTTGAAGTCCAGCCGCGGGCCCGCGAGGTCCAAGTCACGGAGGACGAGCTCATTGTCTTGCTGGTGGATGGCCGCAGGCTTTCCGTTCCCTTGGCTTGGTTTCCAGCCCTGGTGCGCGCCACACCCGAACAGCGGCAGCGCTTCGAACTCCTGGGCGACGGCGAGGGGGTTCACTGGCCGGATCTCGATGAGGATCTGAGCGTCGCGGGCCTGTTGCGAGGAGTCCGCGCCCCGCAGAAATCCTTGTAGTTCATCCGCCGCGGATCCAACTGGATCGCACCACCGCCCGCCGCACTGGTTTCACCAACGGCTCAACCGGCACCAGCTCCTGCATCTCCGTTTCAGTTCTGTGCCACGGCCGCGCCGCCTCCAGTTCCCTCCACTGCCGCTCGGCGAAGCGGTCCATGCCGTAAATGGCCGCCGCCGCCCGCGCATAGCAGCGTGCATCCAACGCCTCATTGCGGCGGTTGGGGTCCTTCACCCACTGCCCCTTGATGAAGCTCTCCGCCGTCAACTGCCGGAAGTACTCCTCCGTGTAACGCGGAAAATGACAGTAGCCCGCCGGGTACGGCTCGCCGCTCTCTTCGGCCGGTTTCGGAAGCCGGAGCCAGCTATAGAGCTGCGACTTAGCCACCGGCGTCCCAAGCGTCCACACCCGCACCGCGCGGCGCTTGGAGGCCGTGTCGGCCGCGCTCGCGCCCACGATCAGCCGATCGGAGCGGGCCGTGCCTTTGACCGCCACCGCCGTCCTCGGATGGGGCGCGCGGGCCCCCGCCGGCCCCCAGCTCGCCTGCGGGTGGCGCCGCACCCAGTCGTAAACCAACTGCGGGTTGTAGCCCGAGTCGATGCACAACACCCGGATGGGCAGCCCGCTGAACTCCTCCTCCAGCAGCGCATCGAGCTCCCGCCAGATGCCCGATTCGGCGATGTCCCCCACCAGCACCCGGTAGTCCACCGACCAGGACTCCTTGCCCCGGCCCCAGGCCACGATCTCCACCTCGATGCGGTCCTTCTGCACGTCCGCGCCCGCCGTCAGGAACAGCCCGCCCTCGGGCACGCTCCCGATCCGGTAATCCTGCCGGCGCTCATAGAGCGGCTGCCAGTCGGGCGCCTCCCCGCGCTCCTGCCACGACTCGCCCAGCACCAGGTTGACGAACGACTTCAACCGCTCCACATCCCCCTGCGCCTTCTCCCAGTCCTCGGCCGCCCGCTCCCACGAGTACCAGCCCACCGGGCTGTAGAGGCTCGACAGGTGGTAACCGCGCGTGCGCCCGTCGCCGGCGGCTTCCGGCCGCCACTCCCCGCGCGCCAGCATCGCCGCCTTGTGGTGGTTGTAGATGGCCTGCTCACAGGCCATGCAATTATAGGCCGCCTTCTGCGGCTGGCCCTTGGGCCAGCGCAGCCGCTCGAACTTCAGCGCCTGGAACTGGCCGCAGTGCGGGCACGGGACCCAGTACCGCCGCTGGTCGCTCTCGGCGAACGCCGCCTCGATCCGGCTCCAGCCCGTAACCAGCGGCGTCGAAACCATCAACACCTTGCGCCGCGAGAAGGTCCGCGTCCGCGCATAAGCCAGGTGGATCGGATCGCCTTCCCCGTCGACGTCTCCCGGATAGGCGTCCACCTCGTCCAGGAACAGATACCGCACCGCCATCGAGCGCAATCCAACCGCCGAGTTGGCCCCCGTCATCACCAGCACCCCGCCGGGAAATTCCTTCGACAGCACCGTGTTGCCCGAGTCACGCGAGCGCGCCGGCTTGACCAGTTCCCGCAGCGCCTCGCTCTCCTCAATCAGCGGATCGATCCTCTGCTTGGAGTTGCGCTTGGCCAGCTCCACCGTGGGCTGCACCACCATCATCGGCCCGGGCGATTTGTGGATCACGTAGCCGGCCCAGTTGTTGCCCGCCTCCGTAAAACCCAACTGGGCGCCTTTCATGACCACCACCCGTTCCACCGGGCAGGAAGGCGACAGCGCGTCCATGATCTCGCGCAGGTACGGCGTGCGGCTGGTGCGGTAGGGCCCCGGCTCGGCCGCTGACTTGCCCGACAGCCGCCGGTAGCGGTCGGCCCACTCCGAGACCGTCAGCAGCGGGTCCGGCCGCAGCCCCGCGCGGAAGGCCTCCTGGTAGACCTCAGTTGCCGTTTGCGCCGGCCAGTTCATCGAGCGCCTTGCGAATCTCCTCGGTCAGAATCTGATGCACCCGGTCGGCGTCGGACTCCGAGGCCAGCAACGCCGCCAGACGGTCCGGAAGGTTCAACAGGTTGTCGCGCACCGTGCGGGCCAAGGTGAAGGCTGCCACTTGCACCTCGTCGCGGCTGACCAGCTTGGCGGTCTTCTCCTCGAACTCGATCTTGGCCAGCCGCGCCAGGTAGCTCTCGCGGATAGCCCGCGCCTTGAAGTAATCCAGGCCGCCGGCAGCATCGGTGCGCGGGGGTTCTGTTCCGCGATGCGCCGCCCTGCCTTGTCCCGGCCGCGTCCTGGCCTCCCAGTCCGCATCGGCCTGCTCGCTGTCGATCCGCCCGTCCGGCGTGGTTTGAATCCGCCCAGTCTGAATCGCCTTCTGGACGGCTGAAAGGCGCACGCCACGGTGTTTGGCGTAAGCCCGCAAGCTCACCAGCGGCATTCCACGCCACCTTGGCCTACGCGCCCGTAAGTGCTAGAAAACACGCCGAATACAGATTGCACTTCTTTGCAGATTCAGCTTGACTCCTTCGCCAACCCAAGCGATGAATGGAGTCACGATGATCGACGAATACCAAACGTAAGGAAAAAGAGAAATGGAAAAACTAATTCACCTAGACAATGCAATCGAATCTCTGGAAGACGCAGTCGCCGCTCTCCAGAAAGCGCATAGAGAACTTCGCCTGGCATGCAGCGGCCAGGAGGATCGCAATCATCTGGCAGAACTGAAAGCCCTGATTAACAAGGCAGAAGCGTTGATCGAACGAATCCAATAAAGGAAACAACCATGCCAATCACCAGAGAAGAATTAATCGCAGAAGTTGAAATGTGCATGCCCTGGAAGTGGGCCGCGATGGTTTATGCCGACAACGGCCGTATTCGCCACTGGGTCTTACAGCCCGGCACAAAAATGCCGGCATACTTCGAAACCCGCGAAGAAGCGATGAACGCAGCGCTGGCATGGAAAGCCAACCTCGAGGAGGCATAACCATGGCCATCACCCGCGAGGAATTAATCGCCTGGGCCCGCCGCAACGGGTGGGCCCTCGACCGCTGGAACCACCTCCAGAAGACGAACAACGGCGCCACGTACCGCCTCAAGCTCAGCCGTATCGCCGCCCGGTACGAACTGAAATCCTCCGCCGGATGGGTCCGCATCCGCAGCGGCTACTACAAAGACTTAACCATCACCGGCGCCGGCCAACTCACCGGCATGACCCGATGAAAGGAAAACTACTCATGACTGCATTCGCCATCCTCGAAACCAACGTCACCGCCTACCCCACGGTGGCTGAAGCCAAACAAGCCGTGGCGGCCGCCGCCGACTCGGATCCGCGCCTGGTCGTTACCTCCGAGGCCGAACTGGCCTCGAGCCCGCTCTCCGCCGGCCAGCTCGTCGAGATCTGGAACGGCTTTGCCGGCGTGGTGCCCTTTGACGATCTCAAGCCGGTCAAGAAGTTCACCGACCGCAAAACGGCGGCGAACCGGATCTGGCGCGCCCTCCAGCGCCTGGCGCCAGCCCCAGCCCGAGAAAAGGCCGCTCCTGCGCCCCAGGCCGCCAAGGTTGCGCCGAAGAAGGCCAGAACGCCCAAGGAGGCCACCGCCCCGTCCGGATCGCCCCCAGCGCGCCCGGGCACCAAGACGGCCATCGTCCTCGAGCTCCTGCGCCGCCCCGAGGGAGCCACGCTCGCCGAGCTGATGGCCGCCACCGGCTGGCAACCCCACAGCGTCCGCGGCTTCCTGTCCGGAGGCCTCGGCAAGAAGATGGGACTCACGGTCGAATCTCTCAAGACCGCCGAAGGCGCCCGCGCGTATCGAATCAAGCCTCAGTAGCCTCCGCGCCGCTCCTCCGCCGCCAGCCTTCGTCGCTGGCGGCTTCTGTATTCTGCCGTCCAATCCCTTCGATCCGTTCCGCCCAGAACGAGCCAGGCGGCGACCGCATCCAGCGGCGCCGCCGTTGCCTCGCCCGGCGGATGGCCGGCCTCTATTACTGTTGACGGAATACCATCCGTGTCATAGACTGGAACTTGATCCGCTCGTTTCGATGCCGGGATACGGCCGCGCTGTTCGCCGACCAGCTTGTGCCGCGCTTCCGCTCCATCGAACGGGCGGCCCGGCGCAAGCTGCTGTACCTGCACGCCGCCCGGCGGCTGGAGGATCTCCGTTGCCCTCCGGGCAATCATCTGGAGGCGCTCAAAGGCGGCCGGGCCGGGCAGCACAGCATCCGCATCAACGACCGTTGGCGGATCTGCTTCGTCTGGCGCGGCGGCGAAGCCCATGAGGTGGAAATCGTCGACTATCACTGAGAGGCGGCCATGGCCAAGAAACCACAGCAACTCGAACCCATCCATCCCGGCGAGATCCTGGCCGAGGAGTTCATGAAGCCGCTCGGCCTCAGCATCAACGCCCTGGCGCGGGACCTCCACGTGCCGCCCAACCGCATTCACGGCATTGTGCACGGCGTGCGCTCGATTAGCGCCGATACGGCCCTGCGGCTGGCGGCCTACTTCGGCACGTCCGCCGAACTCTGGCTCAATCTGCAATCGGAGTACGATCTGCGGCAGGCGCGCCGAACCCTTGGCCCGGAGATCGAACGCACGGTGCGGAAGCGTCCGGCGGCGTGAACGGCTCGGTTCGCCGCTCGCGCTCGCGCTCTAGAATCCGCAACTCCTGCGCCCAGTCGTGCAGCGCCAGGCACAGACCATCGATGTCCGGATGGCCCTCCCGCAGCAGACGCTCCACCTCGGCCATCTCCCGCCGGCACCGCTCGACCTCACGCTGGTACTCGCCGCCGCTCATCGGCCACCTCCTCGAAGCTACGCCCATCCCCATCCAGCATGGCCTGCCGATCCGAGTACTCCTGCCACCGCCGCACGATGACGTCACAGTACCTCGGCTCCAACTCAATCAGCCGCGCCTGCCGGCCGGTCTTCTCGCAGGCGATCAGCGTCGAGCCCGACCCGGCGAAAGGATCCAATACCGTATCCCGGCTCTTGCTCGAGTTCCGAATCGCCCGCTCGATTAGCTCCACCGGCTTCATGGTCGGGTGCAGGTCGTTGGCGACGGGCTTGTTCACAAACCACACATCGCCCTGGTCGCGGGCGCCGCACCAGTAATGCTCCGCGCCTTCCTTCCAGCCGTAGAGGATCGGCTCATACTGCCGCTGGTAATCCGACCGCCCCATCGTGAAGGTGTTCTTGCCCCAGATGAGGAACGTGGACCAGTGGCCGCCCGCCTCGGTGAACGCGCGGTAGAGGGTGTGCAACTCGGACGACGACATGCAGAGGTAGACGGCGCCCTTGGTGACGGTGAGGATATTCGTGCAGGCGTCGCGGAGGAAGCTCTCAAAGCCATCACCGAGATCGTCGTTGGCGATCTTGCGTTTCTTTCCCCGCAACTTGTCCTTCATCGTCGCGCCGTAGTTCACGTTGTACGGCGGGTCCGTGAAGACCATGTCCGCCAGACCTCCGGCCAGCACCTTCTCCACATCAGAGATCTGCGTCGCGTCCCCACACAAGAGGCGGTGCTGCCCAAGAATCCAAACCTCACCCGGCACCGTGACCGCCGCCTCCTGCGCCTCCGGCACGGCGTCTTCGTCCGTCAGCCCCGCAGCCTCGGCCTCCGGTTCCGCCAGCAGCGCCTCCAGCTCCTCCTCGCCGAAGCCCAGCAGGTCGAGGTTGAAGTCCTCCTCCCGCAAGGCCTCGAGCTCCAACCGCAGCAGCTCCTCATCCCAGCCCGCGCCGAGAGCCAGCCGGTTGTCGGCGATGACCAGCGCCCGCCGCTGCGCCGGGGTCAGGTGGTCCAGCACGATCACCGGAACCTCGGCCAGGCCCAGTTTCCGCGCCGCCACCAGCCGCGCGTGGCCGGCGATCATCACGCCGTCGGACCCCACCAGGATCGGGTTCACAAACCCAAACTCGGCGATCGACGCCGCCACCTGGGCCACCTGCTCCTCAGTGTGCGTGCGCGGATTCCGGGCGAAGGGAATCAGCCGCTCGGTGGGCCAACGCTGGACGTGGAGGTCGGGTTTCACTTCTTGATGTACGGCGCCTCGGCCGGCGTGCCATCCGGGTTGGCAAAGTGTGCGAGCACGGCGGCCACGCCCTGCACAGCGGACAACCCGACCATCGCCCAGAACCGCCCGCGCGGCGGCAGCAGGTCCATGGTGGCGTTCAACCCCTGCGCCGCCAACGCCAGCATCTGAATCGCAACATTGACAGAGAACTTCATCTTGCTGAGCTCCTTGAATCGTTCAACGAGCGGCCGCAGCCGCCACAGGATGCGCAGCTCGCGGATCATGCCGTCCTCGTAACCCACGATGCAGAGTGAGGGAGTCCGGGGGTCGAACCCGGCGTCCGCGTCGTGGGGCGGCCAACTCCCACCGCGGCACGGTCTGCCGTCCAGCTTGACTCCCCCATGGTTGCGGAGGTGGGACTCGAACCCACGGCCTGCGGATTATGAGTCCGCCGCGCTGCCGCTGCGCCACTCCGCATCAGAAGTCATGTGGTGAAAAATCGGGGCGGCCCCGCGCAAGGAGTGCGGAACCGCCCCATCATGCGCCTTGAGGAGAAAGACTACTTGCGGCTGGCGAGCGCGTCGGCCACGGCGGCGGCAACCACCGCGCCGATGGCCTTGAGCGACACGTCATCGATCGACACGGCCCGCGCCGTGAGCGTGTCGCCCGCGCCGGCCTGAATGGGATTCCATTGGCCGTCGATGGCGATGTCCGAGTGGCGCACGGCCTGCTTCGAGACGAGGTTCGCGGTCTCGACGGCGTTTTGCAGCGCCTGCGAGGCGATCTGGTTCACGCGCGTCTGCTCGATCAACGCCTGGCGCGCTGCCTGGATGTCGAGGTCCTGGTAGACGTCGTAGGTCCGTTTGATGTTGGCAAACGTCACGCGCTGGTTCTCGCTGTGCGCGGCCCCGGCTGTAGCGCTCGTGTTCTTGAACGATTCATCCGTCCCGGTCTCGAACTCGCGTTCGGCCTGGTTCGGAGTGGCAACTTCGGGCGTAAAGCTCTTCTCCATTCGAAGTGTCGGACAGACACTTGGCTCATCAGGCTAAGCGCAGAAGCTCAACGCCTGATCGCAAGGGTGCGGTTGAGGAATACCGCCCTGAATCATGTTTGTGTAGAATGGCTCCAGGCTATGAAGCAACGAAAGTCGGCAGTGCTTTTCCTCTTATTCTCCTGTAGTCTTGCAGCAGCTGACTTCCCTCGCCAGGAGCTTTCGGCCGGCTTCATCGGTGTATTCCAGTCCGGTGGTTTCGCTGACCGCAACCGGCCCGGTGTAGGGATGACCTACCGGGTTCGTTTCCACAGCTTGTTTGCTGCGGAGGCTGGATTGGAGTATGTTCGCCGCCCAGTGGGATTTGTGGGTGACACCCGTTATCCCGATGCCGACGACAACTTGTTTCTGATACCGTTTGGACCGCGGCTCACGCTGACTCCGCAAGAAAGTGCATGGACCATGTCGCTGGGCGGTGGCGGCGCTTATTTGAAGCACACCTTCGGCTACGAGAACTCTGCGATTGGCCTCGTCGGAAGCAGCAAGTGGGGAGCTTGGGCCGGCGTCGGCGCCGGTAGGAATTTGGCCAGCGGCCGGTTTCGGCTCGGGGGTGGTGCGCGCTACTACCGGTTCGGGCCGCACCTAAACATCTTCAGCCTCGGGCCGGAGTTCTCCATCACGTTCTGAGAACGCTGGGGTTTCTCCGCCATCACGCGCTTCAAAAGGTTTGGACCGCATCGCCAGCCTTGCGCGGCGCGTAGCACGGCATGCCGTTGGGCTTGCGCCGGATGGACTTCCGGTCGCGCCCGCGCAGATCCGCGGCGGCGTTCGGATCGATCTCCCGCTCCGCCGCCACCTGCTCGAATGTCTGGCCGGTTGCGGCGAGAATGGGAACGCGCTCGTGTTCGTTGGCGCTCTCCTGGGAAATGGCTCGCTCGATGCGGCGCACAATCACGTCGCAGTAGGCTGGACTGATCTCGCAGCCGTACCCGATCCGGCCAAGCACGGCTGCCGCCGCCATCGTCGTGCCGCTGCCCATGAACGGATCGAACACGATGTCGCCGGCGTCGGTGAAGGCCTTCACGAAGAACTCGACCAGCGCCCGCGGGAACGGAGCCGAGTGCGCGCCCTGACTGCTCTCAGACTTCACCTCGATCACGTTGCTCGGCCGCGCCAGTCCCTGGCGCCTTCCGTCATCGTCCGCTGCGCCGGGTTTGCCCGCCGCCGCGCCGCGCGGGCCCGGTCCCAGCAGTCCGCTGCCCGTTTGCGACTTGGGGTTGTCGGGCGAGTAGTCGAAGCAGTCATCGGACCAGTGCGCCACCTGGCGCGGCCGGAACTTGATCGTGCGCTGGCGCGAGAAGTGATAGATCGGCTCCCAGGCATTCTTGAAGCGGTTGTTCCAGCCGCCCGGCACGCCGTCATCGGTCTTGCGCCAGCAGAACTCGTCCACAAAACGCCAGCCCCACTGCCGCTTGTGGGCCAGCACCAGGTCCATGACGTAGGTGTGCCGCTCGCCGTCTTCCGCGTGCGCCTTGATGTTCAGGAAGTACGATCCATCCTCCGCCAGCACCGACTCAATCCCTGCCGCCACGTCGCGGTACCAGGCGAGGTACTCCTCCGGTCGGATCGGTTTAAATCCGCTCGCCGGGTCGTACTCCCGCTGCGAGGCGTAGGGCGGCGAGGTGACCACCACGTTGGCCTTGCGGCCTTCAAACAGCCGCGCGAGCACGTTCCGGTCCCGGCAATCCCCGCAGATCAGCCGGTGCGGCCCGATCGCCCACACGTCGCCAGGCTGCGTGACCGGCTGGTAGGGCGCCGCGGGAATGAGGTCCTCGGCCTCCTCGGCTTCCGCCTCGCCCTCCAGCTCGAGCGACGCCAGAAAGTCGTCCAGCTCCTTCTGGTCGAAGCCCGCCAGCGTGGCGTCGAAACCGGCGTCGGTCAACTCCTTCAGCTCGAGCGCCAGCAACTCGCTGTCCCAGCCGGCCAGCTCCGGCAGCCGGTTGTCGGCCAGCAGGTAGGCCCGCCGCTGGGTCTCGCTGAGGTGATCGAGCACGATCACCGGCACCTCGGCCAACCCGAGCTTGCGCGCCGCCAGCAGCCGCCCATGGCCGGCCACAATGCCGTTGCGCGAATCGACCAGGATCGGGTTGCAAAAACCGAACTCCACGATCGAGGCCGCGATCTGCGCCACCTGCTCGTCGGAGTGCGTGCGGGCGTTCCGGGCGTAGGGGATCAAACGGTCCAGCGGCCACAGCTCGATCCGCCGAGCCATGGCGGGAGTGGTTTTCAACTCAGAGCCAACCATGCAGATTTACAACCAGACCGACCACCGACCACCTTTTCCGTTGCCAGACGCTACCGAAATCGTGCAATTCGCCCACCCGCCGCCCCGCCGTCCCGGAAGGACCCAAGATTGCCTGCATCTTCGGAATTTCCGAAGATGGCTCAGGAGCGCACCAAGCAGTCGGAGACCACTTGCATGAAAACCGGTCGCACCTGGTCTGGCGCGTAGTTGGTACCGTCCCGCGCGCCCCCAAGCCGCTTCAAGTCCCAGCAGAAACCGTGCTCGAGGTGGTCCAGATAGCTGTAGTGCGTCCCGACATAGGCGGTGCGCGGAATGGGCTTCTCGCCGGGCCGCAGAACCAGGATGGCGCGATTGACGTGCCCCTTGCGATGCCGGACCACGCGCGCGATCAAGCCGGCGCGCTCCAGGCGCGCCAATCCCGCCTCGCTGGCGATTTGGTATAGGCTTCCGTCGGGCCGGTACACAGGGATTTTGGCGTTCACGCGGATACACCTCGAGTGCGAGAACTGCTGCGGGAAGGAGTTGTTCGAGCGTCCCGGCGCTCGCTGGTGGGAGTGCGGTTTGTTTCGAGCGGCCCGCCTGCCGCTGGAGGAACGCTGCAGAAGCGCCCTGCTCAACTAATACCACACTATGGGCTGCCGATCAAGAAAAAAACGCATCGGTCGTGAAATGTTTTGGTGGGCAGCATCGGGACCATGGGCAGGATGGGCAGCATCATTCTCTTGTATAGAGAAAAATTGTTTTTCTCCACCAGAGAAATCAACGAAAAGATGATGCCCATCGTGCCCACGAGGCTTATGTCATTGAACTACATGGGGATCTACTGGGGGCATCATTCAAAACGACGATGCCCAAGCTGCCCACGGCATTGGACTCCAAATGGACTCCACGCTCGGAGATTGGTTGGTAGGGTCTCGGTAAGTGTTTGAAAGGTTTGGTGGACCTGGTGGGAGTCGAACCCACGACCTCTTCCATGCCATGGAAGCGCGCTCCCAACTGCGCCACAGGCCCACAATTTGTCAACGGCTCAACCCTGCGGCTGGCGGCTGGTCACGACCTTCCGCTATCGGACGCTCGCAGCTGCGCCACAGGCCCACAATTTGTCAACGACTCAACCCTGCGGCTGGCGGCTGGTCACGACCTTCCGCTCTCGGACGCTCCCAACTGCGCCACAGGCCCACAATCTGTCAACGGCTCAACCCTGCGGCTGGCGGCTGGTCACGACCTTCCGCTATCGGACGCTCGCAGCTGCGCCACCGCAGTACGTCTTTGCCGCGCGCTCAACAACTGCGACAAAACCTATTATAGTACAAGGCGTGGACCGGCAACAGGCATGGGAGATCCTCTGTGAGTTCACTCAAAACGAAAACTTACGCCGGCATGCTCTGGCTGTGGAGGCCTGCATGCTCGCTTACGCGGACCGCTATGGAGAGGACCGCACCAAGTGGTCCGTCACCGCGCTCCTGCATGACTTCGATTGGGAAATCCATCCCACGGCGCCTGACCACCCGCTCAAGGGCGAGCCGATCCTGGCCGAACGCGGCGCGAGTGAAGAAATCCGCCGGGCTGTGCTCTCGCACGCCAGCTACACCGGCGTAACGCGGCAGTCGCTGATGGAGAAGTGCCTGTTCGCCTGTGACGAAATCGCCGGATTCCTCACCGCCGTATCGCTTGTGAAGCCCAAGCGCAGCATCTTCGAGGTGGACGTCGTCTCCGTGAAGAAAAAGATGAAGGACAAAGCCTTCGCGCGGTCCGTCAGCCGGGCGGATATCGTCCAAGGCGCACAAGAGCTCGGCGTGCCTCTCGACGAGCACATCGAGACCTGCATCCGCGCCATGCAGGGCATCGCCTGCGAGCTGGGGCTCGAAGGCAACTGACGGCGGAATCTGCTTGAGGCTGGAATCGGAGACCCTGAAACTGGCTGTTGAGCCGTGTTCGCTCCCCATGCCGGTTGTGTACCTATCCAAAGGCGCCCGCTTTCAGATTTGCCCGTTGTTGAACTCGTCCAGCCAGTCCGGCCGCTTCAGGATATCCCGCGGCTTGCTCCCATCCGGCGGGCCGATGATCCCCTCGCGCTGCATCATGTCCAGAATGCGGGCCGCGCGTCCATAGCCAAGCCGCAGCCGCCGCTGGAGGATCGAAGTGGATGCCTTGCCCGCGTCCACCACGATCCGGACCGCATCTCGGTATAGCGGATCTTCCTCCCCGTCAAACTCGCCGTTCTCCGCTTCGTCTTCGGAGGGGGGAGCTACTAAATACGTCGGGTCGTATTCGGGCGCCGCTTGCTGCTTCCAGAAGTCCACAACGCGGTTGATTTCCGTTTCGGTGACCAGTGCGCCGTGCACCCGCACTAGGCGTGACGAGCCGGGCGGCAGGAACAGCATGTCGCCTTTCCCCAGCAGGTGTTCCGCGCCCATCACGTCCAAAATGGTTCTGGAGTCCACGCGGGTGGCCACGCGGAAACTGATGCGGGCGGGGAAATTGGCCTTGATCAAACCCGTCACCACGTCCACGCTCGGCCTCTGGGTCGCCAGCACCAGGTGAATGCCCACCGCCCGCGCCATCTGCGCCAGCCGGATGACTGATTCCTCGACGCTCCCGCGCTCCACCATCATTAATTCGCCTAGCTCATCGATGAACACCACGATGTAGGGCAGCAGCTCAAGATCCTCGTCTTCAGAGCCGTTCTCCGTAAATAGGCTTTTAGGCTGCGCCTGAAGCTGGGCGATCTTCCGGTTGTACTGCTCGATATTCCGCACCCCTTTGGTGAACAGCAGCTGGAAACGGCGGTCCATTTCCAGTACCGCGTTCCGCAAGGCGTTGGTGGCCGCCTTGGCATCGGTGATCACGGGCGTCAACAAATGCGGAATCCCGTCATACAACCCCAACTCCAGCCGCTTGGGATCCACCAGGATCAGCTTCACCTGCTCGGGCGTAAAGCGGAACAACAGAGCCATCAGCATCGAGTTCAGCATCACGCTCTTGCCCGATCCGGTGGAGCCGGCGATCAGCAGGTGCGGCATCGACTCCAGCGCCGCCACCTTGATCCGTCCGCTGATGTCTTTGCCCAGTGGAATCGGCAGCCGCGCCGGCGAATTCCGGAACTCGTCCGATTCCAGAATCTGCCGCAGCCCGATCACTTCGCGCTTGGTGTTGGGAACCTCGATGCCCACGGTCGGCTTGCCTGGAATGCGCTCGATCAGAATCGACTCCGCTTGCAGCCCCAGGCACAGATCCTCGGTGAGCGTCGTGATGCGGCTGTATTTGATGCCCGCCTCCGGCTTAAACTCGAACGTGGTCACCACAGGACCCGGGTTGATCTGAACCACGGAGCCCAGCACGTTGAACTCTTCAAACTTCGACTTGATCCGGACCGCGATCTCCTTCAGCTCCTGTTCGTCGTAAGGGTTTCTCCCGGCGGGTTCATTCAATAATTCCGTGGAGGGCAGCTCATAGACGGGCCGCTTGCGCTCCGCGGGGACTTCGGCAACCGCGGCGGCCTCATCCAGCGGCGCTGGAAGCGGTTCCGCAGGCGCCGCAGGCAGCGGAGACGGGTCCGGCGTGTCCTCCAAAGTATGGATCGGGATCTCCTCGGGTTCCGGCGCGGCTACAGGCCGCGGTTCTTCGATCGCTGCCGCTGGCTTCTCCTGCGCCGAAACAGCCGCTGTTGGGGTTTCGGCGGTGGCAACAACGGTGCGCCGTTTTCGGCGCGGCTCCGGACGGGATTCGCGAGCGCTTCTCCACTGGCTCCAGCGCTCCTTCCATCCGGACAGCGTGCGCGATGGCCGTTGGAGCCAGGCGGCGGCTTTCGCGAAGCTGAAACTGGAGACCAGATACAGAGAGAGGATGAAACCGGTGGATGCTAAAATCGCAGCGCCGGTCCGGTTGAAACCAGATTGGAGAATCCCCGCCGCCACAACGCCCGCCAACCCTCCAGCCGGAAACGCTCCTCCCGCAACCTTTAGGTTCGGCGCAAGCCCCAGAAGCGTGCAGGCGCTCAGCAACAGTACTACTGCGCCCGCAAGCCTCACCCACGGCGCCTCCATGGGCCGGGACCGGAACCGTTTCCAGGCCACGACCAGCAGGAAAAACGGCATCAAGGAGGCCGGCAAGCCGAACACTTGCAAGCCCAGGTCGGCCAGATGCGCCCCATAGGGCCCAATCAGATTTCGGCTCGCGCTTTCGCTGGCGGCGGTGTTCCAGGATGGATCCAGCGGGTGGTATGAGATCAGACTGGCTGCGAGCAGAAACGCAAGCGCAGCTACAAATATCCCGACCGCCTCGTTGAGGCGCGTATTCGCGTTCGGTGATGCCTCGTTCATCCCGCGTTTGCGCGGAGAATTGTGGCCAGAGCGATTATCATTATGCCAAAAATCAGCCGGTAATACACAAAAAACCGCAGCGTATGGGTGCGCAGGTAGCGGATCAGAATGGCGATAAACGCCCATCCGGTCAGCCCGCTGGCCAAAACCCCAATGGCGAAGGCCGTCCCCATGCCGGCTGGAATCCCCCCTTGCTCGTGCAAATCCCAGAAGGACTTGAGCGCCGCCGCGGTAATGGCGGGCGTCGAAACCAGGAAGGAGAATCGCGCCGCCGCCGGCCGGTCGAGGTTGCGAAACAAGGCTGCTGTAATCGTGATGCCGCTGCGGGAAGTGCCCGGCACCACTGCCAGAGCCTGGGCCGCCCCGATCACCAGCGCATCCCACAGTCCCAGCTCCCTCAGCCCCCGCTGCCGTTTCCCCAGCCGGTCGGCCAGTCCCATCAGCAACCCTACGCCCACCAGCATCGCGCCCATCAGCAAGTAATTGGTGTGCCAAGGTCCTTCGGCATAGTCGTGCAGCAGCCAGCCGGCGATCCCAATCGGGATGCTTGCTGCGGCGATCAGCCACAACAGCCGCGGGTTGGCCTTTAATTCCTCGTCATTTCCCCACGGGATGCCGAAGCCTTGCAGAGCGATTTGCAGCCAGTCTCTCCAGTAATACAAGAGCACCGCCAGCAATGTCCCGAAATGAAGCGCAATATCAAACACCAGCCCGTGCTCCGGCCAGCCCAGCAGCCAGGGGGCGAGAGCCAAGTGGGCGGAGCTGCTAATCGGCAGGAATTCCGTGATCCCCTGGATCACCGCAAACACAAGCACGTGTAGAATGGGCATGTTGTCGAGTGCGTCCTGCGGGGTGTTGGTTCAGCGCAGAATCACCTTGGCGAGCCCCGCGTTCCCTGCCGCGTCATAGGCGCGAAGCGTGACCAGGTGTTCGCCCGGCGGCAGGTCCTCCAAGGTCACGCGCAGGCGCTCGCGAGGCGAATCCAGAATCCCGTCGGCGGCCTCCGCAGGGGCCCAATGGCCGGCATTCAGCGAGTATTCGGACCGGCGGATCGAGCTGGCTGCGTCGCTGGCTTCGAATTCGATCACCACCCGCCCGCCATTCCTCTTGGGCGCCCCAGCCGTGACCACGGGCGGCGTATTGTCCAGCAACACCGGAGCGCTTACCAGCTCGGCCTCCTTTGCGGTCCCGGGCGCGTTGTCGGGAGCGTCGCTTGCTTTGACGCGAAATAGATACCGGCCGTCGGCCAGCACATCCGCATCGATCAGATAGGTGTTCTCCCGCAAGCGGTCCTTGATCAGCTTCCATTCCCGCTCGCCCTCGCCGCGGAACTCCAGGGCGTAGTCCAGACGGTCGTTGTCCGGGTCGTCGGCTTGCCAGGTAATCTGCAACTGCCGCACCGCACTGCGCGCCAGCGTCTGCGTCGGCGTGCCGGCCGATGTTGGCGGAGCCGCCTCACCGGTGTCGGTCACCGTCACCGTGTAAGAGCTGGTCACGGCCTGCGTCGCGGGCGGTTTGCTCGAGGCCGGCGCGGCAGAGGTCAAATTCGTCACCGTGATGTTCCTCACCGCCGGGGGACTGTTCTGAGGCAGGTACGCGAGGGTGACGCTGTCGAGCACCGGGGTGCCGCCTCCTTCACCGCTGAACTCCGCCTTCCACTGGATGTACCGCGCATTGGGCGCCCGCACCTCCGAACCGTTCGGATCCGTCAGTGGCCCCGTCCACTCGCTCCAAGTCGCATCCGGCCGCATCGAATTGCCCGTGCGAACCCAGAATGCCAATTTCGCGCTGCGGCTCTGCTCCGCAAGCCAGCTCAGCCGACCCCAGCGCGCCACCGCCCCTGCGTCGTGCACCGGGGATTCGTACACGCCCGTGGCGGACAGACCCTCGGCCAGCCGGTACACCTTCCCTCCACCTCCCGTCGCCGCCAGCAAGCCCGCCGCGGTGTTCAGCAAACGCGTGGCTTCGCCTTCGTTGGTTTGCGCCAGCAGCGTGACTTTCCCGTCGGCCGTCAGCCGGTAGATTCGTCCGCGCGCGTCGGTGGACAAATGGACTTGGCCCCCGGCCAGCGCCAGGTCGTACACGTTCTCATCCTTGGAACTCCAGATGGTCTCGACGGTGTTGTCCGGCAGGATCTTGTAAAGCGCAGACTTCTCGACCCCTGGGAATTCAGACACGGGAGTAAATTGTGCAGAAACTTGGGCGCCGCCGGCGGCCTGCTTCGCCTGCTCGGCCGGGGGATTCAGCTCAATTCCGCCTTGCATGTCCTCTTCGGTAACGGTCACCGTGGGCGTGGGAGCCGTGATTTGCGCCGTTCCTGCCGCGCTGGCGGGCGTCGTCACGCCCGCCACCGCCCGCCGTAAGCCCGCGCCCCCTTGCGCCGCCGCATAGATCACGCCGTCTGGACCAGTGACGATGGAGCGAATTTCCGGCAAATTGGCGTCATAAAGCACAAATGCCTTGTTTCTTGCTTCAATCCGGTAGAGAATTCCGTTCGGCTCGGTTCCCGCAAGGAGCCGCCCTTGTGCGTCCACGGCCAGCGACGTCACGTGGGCTTGTCCCGTCTCATAGTAAACCTCGCCCTTTCCCGAAGGGTCGATCCGGAACACCTGACCCCGGTCTCCTGTGCCGGCGAACAGCGTCCCATCCTTGGCGAAGGCCAGCGACCAAATGTAGGTGACCCTCGGCGAAAAAAACTCTGCCGCCTTGCCGCTCTCCAGGCGGTAGATCTTTCCGTTGGGCGATGTGGCGGCGTAGAGAACACCCGAGGGACTGACTGCCAGCGCGAACACCTCTGGCTCATCCGCAGTCCAGTAGACCGACGCCACGCCATCTTTTCCGATCCGGTAGACTCGTCCCCGGTGACCGGTGGCTGCGAACAAGGTCCCACCCGGAGCTTCAACGATGCTCCACACGACGGACTGATCGGAGTCCAATACCGTCTCCAGCCTTGGCGCCAGCGCCAGCCGTCCTTCCCGGCTCAAAGACACGCCCGTGAACCTCCCCCGGATGAAATCCCGGTAGTTGTTCATCTCCCAGGTGGTGGTGCTCGCGGCCTCCGCCCACCCACCGGCGCACAGCAATGAGAGGAGGCAAACCCACGGTTTCATTCTCGAATCTCCACAGCGACCGTTTTCGACCCGGACACCACCATTCCAGCGCCGTCCAGTTCGTACTCTGCGACTTTGGCGCCTTGCAAAGCCGTGGCCTGTATGGTTCCGGGCGGCTCCAGGCGTCCCAAAATCTGCCCCACCGAAGGCGGCGGCGACGGCAGGTTCATTCCCCCCACGGTATAGTTGGCTTCCGGACGCCACAGCCGCAGATACACACTCGTGTTGTTCCGAAGTCCGTTCAAGAATCCGACCAACTGAGTAGCCGAACGCGGCGCTGTGTCCAGGTACTGCCGGTATTCAACCGTATTGGCGGTGCTCGCGTCTGCGGCGGTGATGTAGAGGAGGCCGGGCCGGGCGCCCACCGGGACCCGGTGCCTGGCCTTGCGCGTCAGCTCCGTTCCGTTGGGCCCGGCCAAGACCACCACGATCTCAAGCTCCTCTCCCGGCCGAACCTCCCGTCGCGACGTCCACACCTGCGCCACTTGCAGCTCGCGGCGCTCTTCGTAAGCCTCGATTTCTAATTGCACGTTCTTGAGGCGAAGTTGTTCGCTGGCGTTCTGCAAGGCGTAGGCCAGCGGCGCCGCCGCCGCTTGCGACGCCCGGCTGGCAAGGCTCGAATCACCGGAATAAGAGTTCTCGATTCGAAGCGAAGAAGGCCCCTGCAAGAACTCGATTCGCCCGCGGACCCGCAGCGTAGCCCCGCCCACCGTGCGTTCGGTCGCTTCAACGGCGTTGGACACGGCCATTTGCAGCAACAACGGTGACAGCAGCGGGTCGTCCACCATTTGCATCTCGTAGGCGGCCTCCGCCCGGGACTCGCCTTGCTGTGGCGTATGGCGCACGCTGATCTTGACCGGAACGAGCCGCGCCTCGCGGCCCAGTTCACCGACGACCCCCGTAGCGCGGTCTTCCAGTATGGTTCCCATCCATTGCCTGGGCGCTGAGATCTTGAACGAGGTCGACAAATTGGGCACCAGAGCCAGCACCTCCGAGCGCGCGAAGGGCAGCTCGGTCGTACCAATCGACAGCAACCGGTGCCCGAAAGCGTAAACGCGGTTCCCCTCCACGTGGGTCACCGTCCCATCCGCCCCTATGCTCATGTCCCCGCTCAGCAACTGAATGCTGATCATGGAGCCGGGTTGAATCTCCGACGGCTTGCCCAGACCCGGTTTGAGGCGGCCTCCTCCGGTCAACCCTTGTTGCGGTTCGAAACCGAGCGCCCGCAGCTGCGGCGCGAACCGCTCCACCGTCGAACGGGTGAATCCTCCGAAAGACATCGGCGTGGCGATATCGGTCAACCGTGCGCCGCCGGCGTAAATAGCCTGGACGGGTTCAAACACCCGCGTCAGATCGGAATCGTCCAGTCGGGCGCGCGCGCGCAACGGCCGGGGCTGAGCGGGCCGCGCGGCGCGCAGAAGGTCCTCGATCGGCCGGATGGCGGCGATGGGTTCTTTGGAATAGGAAAACGCCATGGCCACCGCTCCTATCAGCCGCCCGTCGATATACACCGGGCTGCCGCTCATGCCCTGAAGCACGCCCGTAGATGCCAGCGGCCCACCCGACAGCCGCGCCAGGATCAACGACTGCCGCGGGCCGGCATTCTCAAGCACGCCCAGAATCTCGACCCCAAACTCCTCGATCCGTTCGCCTGAAAAGACGGTTCGGCCCACCCCTTTCATGCCCGGCTGCACTTGGGCCAGAGGGAAAAAGGAAGCCTGCGCCGCCACAGACACCACGGCCACCAGGCCGATTAAAAAGCGCATGCAGTTTACGAGCCCTGTCGTTATTCTATCGGAATTTTCACACAATTGACCGGACGAGGCCCGTCCCTTACAATAGGGGGTGGAAGGCAAGGTGTGCCCGCGGCGAGTGCCGCCCACCTTCGGCGGAGCGGGAGTAACTCAATGGTAGAGTCACAGCCTTCCAAGCTGTTGGTTGCGGGTTCGATTCCCGTCTCCCGCTCCAGAGAAATCTGCTAGACTGAATGGTTTGCCCGCTGGCGTAGCTCAGTTGGTAGAGCATCCGATTTGTAATCGGACGGTCGGGGGTTCAATTCCCTCCGCCAGCTCCAGTCCGGAGCCAGACCATCCGAGCGGGAACGAGTTCTGAGGACGGGTGGCCGAGCGGTTAATGGCAGCAGACTGTAAATCTGCCGCCCCTTGCGGGCTACGGAGGTTCGAATCCTCCCCCGTCCACCAGAATTTCATGCGCTGCGCGCGGTGAACGCCGGCACCGCGGCAGAGAGAGTTTGCAAGGCCGACGTAGCTCAGTTGGTAGAGCATCCGGTGGCGGAGGGTCACCGGGGCGGGGAGCAGCGCGGCGGATAGAGTTTGCAAGGCCGACGTAGCTCAGTTGGTAGAGCACGTCCTTGGTAAGGACGGGGTCACCGGTTCAAGTCCGGTCGTCGGCTCCAGGGTTTGTGGCGTTTTATGTGTACGTGCTCAGGAGCGTGTCGTCGGGCCGCTTCTACATTGGGATGACTGGGGACTTGGAGAGACGTCCCCAGGAGCACAACAGCAGGAACGGGCGTTGGAGCAGCCGCTGGAAGCCGTGGGAGCTGCTAGGCTACGAAGTATGGGGTAGCCGCGGCGAGGCGCTGGCTCGGGAGAGGCATTTGAAGAGCCGCAGCGGGGTGCAGGAACGCCGGCAGTGGATCAAGAGTTTGCTGGAGCGGCCGGCAGCCGGGTAGAGCGTCCGGTGGCGGAAGGTCACCGGTTCAATCCCGGTCGTCGGCTCCAGGGTTTGAGTTCCAAGATCAGCGCCCGCCCATGCGGGCGCTTGGCTCCAAAAGGAAAATCCGGTAAGGAAGGGGCACTGATAGAACATGGCGAAGGAGAAATTCGACCGCAGCAAGCCGCATGTGAACGTAGGGACGATCGGGCACATTGATCACGGCAAGACGACGCTGACGGCGGCGATCACCCGGGTTTTGGCGAAGCGGAACCCGAAGGTGAAGTTTCGGAGTTTCGATTCGATTGACAACGCGCCGGAGGAGAAGGCGCGGGGGATCACGATTGCGGTAGCGCACATTGAGTACGAGACCGACAAGCGGCACTACGCGCATGTGGACTGTCCGGGGCACGCCGACTACATCAAGAACATGATCACGGGGGCGGCGCAGATGGACGGGGCGATTCTGGTGGTGGCGGCGCCGGAGGGGCCGATGCCGCAGACGCGGGAGCACGTGCTATTGGCGCGGCAGGTGGGGGTGCCGTACATCGTGGTGGCCTTGAACAAGGTGGACATGATGGACGACCCGGAGCTATTGGACCTGGTGGAGCTGGAGGTGCGGGAGCTTTTGAAGAAGTACGAGTTCCCCGGGGACGAAGTGCCGGTGGTGCGGGTGAACGCCCTGGGGGCGTTGAACGGGGAAGAGAAGTGGGAGCAGGGGATTCTGGAGCTGATGGAGGCGGTGGACAACTACATCCCGCTTCCGAAGCGGGACATCGACAAGCCGTTCTTGATGCCGATTGAAGATATTTTCTCGATCCAGGGCCGTGGGACGGTGGTGACGGGGCGCATCGAGCGGGGCAAGGTGAAAGTTGGGGAAGAGATGGAGATTGTGGGTTTCCGGGAGACGCAGAAGACGGTGATCACCGGAGTGGAGATGTTCAAGAAGTTGTTGGACGAGGGCGTGGCGGGGGACAACGTTGGGCTGCTGCTGCGTGGGATCGGCAAGGACGAAGTGGAGCGGGGCCAGGTGGTGGCCAAGCCGGGGTCGATCACGCCGCACAAGCGGTTCCGCGGGCAGGTGTACGTGCTGAGCAAGGAGGAAGGCGGGCGTCACACGCCGTTCTTCAACGGCTACCGGCCGCAGTTTTACTTCCGGACGACGGACGTGACGGGGGTGGCGAAGTTGCCGGAAGGGACGGAGATGGTGATGCCGGGCGACAACGTGAACCTGGAAGTGGAGCTGATCACGCCGGTGGCGATGGACAAGGGGTTGCGGTTTGCGATCCGGGAAGGCGGGCGCACGGTGGGCGCCGGCACGGTGACCGAGATATTGGAGTAAGGTACCGACATGCCTCGCGAGATTATCACCTTCCAGTGCACGGAATGCAAGCGGAAGAATTACACGAGCACCAAGAACAAGAAAACCGTGACCGAGCGGATTGAACTCAAGAAGTACTGCCCGCATTGCCGCAAGCATGTGGTGCATAAGGAGATAAAATAGGATCGTAGTTCGCGCCAGCGTGGCGTAGTCGGCATGCTGCCCTGGCGGCCTGCGGTCATCGCAGGGGCGTAGGTTTAACGGTAGACCAGCGGTCTCCAAAACCGCGAGTGGGGGTTCGAATCCCTCCGCCCCTGCCAGCGCCTTCGAGAACGGAATCATCGAGGACATGGCAGAAAAATCTGAAAGCTTGGCCCAGACGGTTGCCAGTTGGCCTGCCCGGGTAAAGAACTATATTCAGGAGCTGCAACTCGAAATGCGGCGGGTCACGTGGCCCTCCTGGAAGCAGGTGCGCGCCACAACGGGAGTAGTGCTGGTTTGCGTTTTTGCATTTGCAGCGTACTTCTGGGTGGTGGACCTCATCCTGACGAGCACGCTCACCCGGCTCTACCTGGCGCTGACCAAATAAGCGGGGGTCCCATGGCGGACGAGCAAGAGATCGACAACAGCGTGGGTGGGCAAACACAAAAGTCGCCCGCGGACTTCGTATCCCAGGAAGGGGAAGAAAGTCCCGCGGCCGGGCTAGAGGCGGCCTCCTTGGAACTTGCGGCTGAGCAGCCGGAGACGGAAACCGTCACCGAATCGCCTGAGACAGGGGCGGAAACCGCGGCTGAGACCGCACCCGAAACTCCGGCGCCTCCGGCCAAGCAGTGGTACATCCTTCATACTTACTCCGGTTTCGAGCAGAAGGTGGCCGAGTCGTTGCGCACCCGCGCCGAAGCCTTTGGTTATGCCGACAAGATCGGCCAGATTCTCATCCCCACCGAAGAAGTGGTTGAGATGCGGGGAGGGCGCAAGGTCACCAGCAAGCGTCTTCTCTATCCGGGCTATGTGCTGGTCGAGATGGAAATGAGCGATGAGCTGTGGCACGCGGTCAAGAATACGCCCCGCGTGACCGGCTTCGTCGGCGGCGGAAACACCCCAGTGCCGCTGAACGCCGACGAGGTGAATCAAGTCCTTTACCGGCAGAGCGCCTCAGCCGACCGTCCGCGGCCCAAGTTGTCGTTCGAAAAGAACGAGACCGTGCGGATCATCGACGGGCCGTTTACCAGCTTCACGGGCAAGGTGGACGAAGTCAACCCTGAGAGGAACACGTTGAGGGTCCTGGTGACTATTTTTGGGCGGGCCACGCCCGTCGAACTGGATTTTTGGCAGGTGGAAAAGGTTTAGCAGCGGCCGGTTAGAGCGGCGGGGTTGCGGTCCAGACCGAAACGCCCCCGCGCGGGCCGCGCTTGAAATGAGTAGAGGATTTCGATGGCAAAGAAGGTTACTGCGCAAGTAAAGTTGCAAATCCCGGCCGGGAAGGCCACGCCGGCCCCTCCCGTCGGAACCGCGCTGGGTCCGCAAGGCGTCAATATCATGGAGTTTTGCAAGGCGTTCAACGCCAAGACCTCCTCCAAGGATCAGGAGGGCCTGATCATCCCCGTGGTGATCACCATCTACGCGGACCGTTCTTTCACCTTTGTGACCAAGACGCCTCCGGTGCCGGTCCTGATCAAGCGAGCGGTGAATCTGGCCAAGGGTTCGCCGGAGCCCAACAAGCAGAAGGTCGGCAAGATTACAGAAAAACAGGTGGAAGAGATTGCCCGGATCAAGATGCCGGATTTGAACTGCCACACCCTGGAAGCCGCCATCCGTTCGGTGAAGGGCACCGCGCGCAGCATGGGCGTGGATGTGGTTTAGCGCTCCGATCTGTGGTAGAATGTATAGCATCCTGACATTTTTCAGGCATTCGTAGCATTGGGAGGCGGGGCGCCGTTTGTCCCTGCCGTTTGGACCAGGTCAACACATGGCACACAAACAAGGCAAGAAATACCGGAACGCTGCTCAGCAGATCGAGAAGCGGGCCTACGCGCTGGAAGAAGCAGTCCCCCTGGTACAGCGGATCAAGTTCGCGAACTTCGATGAAACCGTTGAGCTGCACATGCGTTTGGGGGTGGATCCCAAACACGCCGACCAAATGGTCCGCGGCACGGTCGTTTTGCCGAACGGGTTGGGCAAATCCAAGCGCGTCTTGGTGATCGCCTCCGGCGACAAGCAGCGGGAAGCGGAGCAAGCCGGCGCCGACTTTGTGGGCGGCGAAGAGATGGTCAACAAGATCCAGCAGGAAGGCTGGCTTGATTTTGACGCAGTGATCGCCACGCCCGACATGATGCGTTCGGTGGGCAGGCTCGGCAAGGTGCTGGGCCCCCGCGGACTGATGCCCAATCCGAAAACGGGCACCGTGACAATGGATGTCGAGCGGGCGGTCAAAGAGGTCAAAGCCGGAAAAGTCGAGTTTCGAGTCGACAAGACCGGCGTGCTGCATGTCCCCGTCGGCAAGACCAGCTTCGCTCAGGACAAGCTGGTGGAGAACGCACAGGCTTTAATTCAGGCGGTGCTGAGGGCCAAGCCGGCCGCCGCCAAAGGCAAGTACGTGCGCAGCGCAACGATCTGTTCCACGATGGGGCCGGGCGTCCCGCTGGATGTGACGCCGTTTAACACAAGGGTACAGTAGCAGGTGCTTCATGAAAAAACGCGAAGACAAACGCCGGGAAGCTGAGTTTTTGCACGGAGAGCTCGAACGCGCCAACCACCTGTTCGTGACCAGCTTCGAGAAACTCACCGTCGCCCAGGATTTCGAGTTGCGCAAGGCAGTCCGCGCCGCCGGCGGCAAATACCGTGTGGTCAAGAACAACTTGGCTGAGAAGGCGGCCCAGGGGACCAAAGCAGAGCCGGTGCTGCAAAACCTCGCCGGCATGACGTCGCTGGCTTACACCGAGACGGACCCGGTGGCCCTGGCGAAAGCTCTGACGGCTTACGCCAAGGCTAATCCCACTTTCACATTCAAGGCCGGCCTGGTGGAAGGCCGCGTGATCGACATCGCCACCATCCAGGAGTTGGCGAATATGCCCTCCAAGGAGGAGCTGATCGCCAAGCTCATGTGGCTGCTCAATAGTTCGGCCCAGCGGCTGGCCTCGTCGCTGAATGGCGTGGCCCGCAACCTGGCCGTCGCCTTAAACGAGGCAATCAAAGAGAACAAGTTTGCGGCATAAGGATCAGGAGTTTAACAACAATGGCGGACGTTAACGCGATTCTGGAACAAATCAAAGGTTTGACGCTGCTGGAGGCAGCGCAACTGGTCAAAGGCATCGAGGAAGCATTCGGGGTGTCGGCAGCGGCAGCCGCTGTGGCCGTCGCGGCCCCGGCAGCCGGCGGGGCGGCAGCCCCAGCCGCCGAAGAGAAGACCGAGTTTTCGGTCATCTTGACCTCGGCCGGCGCCAACAAGATCAACGTCATTAAGGCGGTTCGCGAGGTCACCAACCTCGGTCTGAAGGAGGCGAAGGAGCTCGTCGACTCCGCGCCCAAGCCGATCAAGGAAGGCGTCAGCAAGGAGGAGGCTGAGACGATCCGCAAGAAGTTCGTCGAAGCCGGCGCTACCGTCGAGGTGAAGTAGCCTTGGGAGGGTCCCCGAGACCCTAACGGGGTAGTGTGTTTGACGGGAGGGGGCCAGTTTGGTATACTTCTTGCTGTCTCTGCCGGAGCCGAGTCCGAATTGTCGCCTGTGAACCGCGCTTTTTGCGTGCACGGATCGATTGCGTCTCCAGGGGATTCGTGTGCTCCGGCTCAGGAGCTGGCCATACTTCCTACGCTGCGGGTAGAGAGTTCGTACGCGGATCTGTCATTCAACTCGCACGGTTTGAATCGCTCGGGAGCCTCGGCCTGTGCGGTCCCGAGTCGTTCTGTCCACCCTAGGCCGGCCGCCGGCCGCCATCCCGCGATGGCCCCCGGCCGCCGGCTGCGCGGCATATTGAACAAAGTCGCCGTCGTGTAGCGGCCTATCGGTTTTTGGGAGAGTTAAGATGCAACAGCCGGTCACCGGCGCCAGCCGTGAGCGAATCGATTTTTCGAAGATTAAGACCACGATCCCGATCCCGAACCTGATCGAGGTCCAGAAGAAATCCTATGAGCGGTTCCTGCAAATGGATCTGCTCCCGGCCGAGCGCGAAGACACCGGTTTGCAGAGTGTCTTTACCTCGGTCTTCCCGATCTCCGATTTCCGAGGCCTCAGCACCCTGGAGTTCGTCGACTATTCCATCGGCAACTGGGAGTGCAAGTGCGGCAACCTCAAGGGGCTGAACCATTTGCGGACCACCTGCCGCAATCCGGGCTGCGGCGCCTACATCCGCACCGACCCTTACCACACCGGAGACGTGCTCTGCCCCAAGTGCGGGGCCTTCAATCCCAATATCGTCACCTTCTGCAACAAGTGTGGGGATCCAGTCAGCCTCCAGCTCAAGTACGACCGCGCCGAGTGCGAGGAGCGCGGAATGACCTACGCGGCGCCCCTCAAGGTCACCATCCGCCTCACGGTCTACGACAAGGATCCAGAGACCGGCGAGCGCACTGTCCGCGACATCAAGGAGCAGGAGGTCTTCTTCGGCGAGATCCCGTTGATGACCGAAAACGGCACCTTCATCATCAACGGCACCGAGCGGGTCATCGTGAGTCAGCTTCACCGCTCCCCGGGCGTGTTCTTCGAGAAGATCCCGAACCAGGGCTACTATCTCGGCAAGATCATCCCCTACCGCGGCTCCTGGGTTGAGTTCGAGTACGACAACAAGAACCTGCTCTACGTCCGCATCGACCGTAAGCGGAAGTTCTACGGCACGGTGTTTTTACGTGCTCTCGGCCTGAAGACCGACGAGCAGATCCTGCGCACCTTCTACAAGGTCGAACGCATTGCTATCAAGGACAAGAGGCTGTTTTGGCGCGTGGACAGCGGGCTGGTCGGGGTGCGGCTGTCGTATCCGGTCGTCTCCCGTTCGGGTGAGCAGCTGTTGGCGGCGGGCAAGAAGGTCACGGCCCCCTTGTTGAAGGAGCTTCAGAAGGCCAAGATCGAACAGGTCGAGGTCGCCCCGAGCGACCTGCAAGGCGCCTTCGCTGCGGCCGACGTGGTCGACATGTCCACCGGCGAGGTGCTCCTCGAGTCCAATGAGGAGCTTACATCGGCCGCGGTCGAGGCCTTCCTGGAGGCCGGCATCCCGCACTTCGACGTCTTCTTCCCCGAAAAAGACGAGGTGGGAAACGTCATCTCGGCGACGCTCAAAAAGGACCCCGTCAAGTCCCAAAACGACGCCCTGTTGGAGATCTACCGCAAGCTGCGGCCGGGCGATCCGCCCACGCTCGATACCGCCATGCAGTTGTTCCAGGGGATGTTCTTCGACCCCCGCAAGTATGACTTCTCGCGCGTGGGCCGCATGAAGTTCAACATCAAGCTCCACGGCAGCGCCGATTACGCCCCCGCTTCCTGGGCCGCCCAGCCCGAAAACCAGGGCAAAAACCCCCTGGACCGCCGCACCCTGGACGTGGAGGACTTCGTCGAAACCATCAAGTACGTGCTCAAGCTGCGCAAAGGCATCGGCAGCGAGGACGACATCGATCATCTGGGCAACCGCCGCGTGCGGGCCGTCGGTGAGCTGCTGGAGAACCAGTTCCGCATCGGCCTGGTGCGCATGGAGCGGGCCATCAAAGAGAAGATGTCCGTTTACCAGGAAATGTCCACGGCCATGCCTCACGACCTGGTGAACGCCAAGCCCGTCATGGCCGCCATCCGCGAGTTCTTCGGCTCCAGCCAGCTCTCGCAGTTCATGGACCAGACCAACCCGCTTTCGGAGATCACGCACAAGCGGCGCTTGTCGGCGCTGGGGCCCGGCGGTCTGTCGCGGGAGAGGGCCGGCTTCGAAGTGCGCGACGTGCACAGCACGCACTATGGCCGCATTTGCCCGATCGAGACCCCGGAAGGTCCCAACATCGGCCTGATTTCCTCGCTGAGCTGCTTCGCCCGCATCAACGAGTACGGCTTCATCGAAAGCCCCTACCGGCGTGTGGTCAAAGGAGTGGTGGTCGACGAAGTCCGCATTACCAATCCGGGCGACACTTCTTTGAAGGTCGGCCAGATCCTGCCCCGCAGCGAGGCCGAGAAGATCGTCCGCGAATGCGGTTCGCGCAAGACCCCGCCTGAATTTGAGGCGCATTGCGAATACCTGTCGGCTTGGGAAGAGGACAAATACGTCATCGCCCAGGCCAATGTGGAGCTGGATGCAAACGGCCGCATTGTCCCCGAGCTGGTCAATGCCCGGCAGGCCGGCAATTTCGTGCTGATGAAGCGCGAAGAGATCCAGTACATGGACGTCAGCCCCAAGCAACTGGTCTCGGTGGCCGCCAGTTTGATCCCGTTCTTGGAAAACGACGACGCCAACCGCGCTCTGATGGGATCGAACATGCAGCGCCAGGCCGTGCCCCTGCTGCGCGTCGAAGCTCCGTATGTCGGCACCGGTATGGAGGCGGTTACCGCCCGCGACTCCGGCGCGGTCATCTTGTGCCGCCGCTCCGGCATCGTCGACTCGGTCGATTCCGAGCGCATCATTGTCCGCGTCGAAGGCAATGTCCACGAAGGGCAGCTTTCGCGCGAGGTCGGCGCCGACATCTACCCGCTGACCAAGTTCAAGCGCTCCAACCAGAACACTTGCATCAACCAGAAACCGATCGTGAAAGAAGGCCAGCGGGTGCGCAAAGGCGACGTGCTCGCCGACGGCCCCTGCACCGACCAGGGCGAGTTGGCCCTGGGGCGCAACGTCCTGGTGGCCTTCATGCCCTGGCGCGGCTACAACTTCGAGGACGCTCTGGTCGTCAGCGAAAAGCTGGTGAAGGAGGACTACTACACCTCCATCCACATCGAGGAGTTTGAGCTGGAGGCGCGCGATACCAAGCTCGGACCCGAAGAGGTCACCCGCGACATCCCCAACATCGCCGAGGGCTTCCTGAAGAACCTCGATGACAGCGGGATCATCCGGATCGGCGCTTCCGTAAAACCGGGCGATATCCTGGTGGGCAAGGTCACCCCCAAAGGCGAAACCCAGCTCACCCCGGAGGAAAAGTTGCTCCGGGCGATCTTCGGCGAGAAAGCCGGCGATGTCAAGGACGCTTCCTTGTACTGCCCGCCGGGAATCGAAGGCACCGTGGTGGGCTGCCGCATCTTCTCCCGCAAGGGAGCGGAACTCGACGAGCGCTCCAAGGCCATCCTGGAGGAGCAAATCGAGGCGTTGCGCCGCGATTTGGAGGACGAGAAGCGCATCCTCAACGACGAGCGGGCCAAGCGCTTGGAGGCCCTGTTTAGCGGCATGGAGCTCATTGCCGACCTCCACGACGAGAAAACCAATAAGCGCCTGGTCACGCGCGGCACTCCTCTGACCCGGGACGTCATCGAAAAGCTTCGGGCCCGGGACCTGAAGCGCATGAAGCTCAAGGACAAGGACCCGCGCCTCAACGAGCAGATCGACGAGATCGAGGAGATGACCTCGCGGCAGGTGACGGTCCTTGAAAAAATCACCGAAGAGAAAATCGCCAAGCTCAAGAAGGGGGACGAGCTTCCGCCGGGGGTCATCAAGCTGGTCAAGGTCTATATCGCCATGAAGCGCAAGCTCTCGGTCGGCGATAAGATGGCTGGACGGCACGGCAACAAGGGCGTCATCGCTAAGATCGTTCCCGAAGAAGACATGCCTTACTTGCCGGATGGCACCCCCGTGGAGATCATCCTCAACCCCTTGGGCGTCCCCTCGCGCATGAATGTGGGCCAGATTTTGGAAACCCACCTCGGCTGGGCCGCCCACAAGCTGAACCGGCGCTACTCCACGCCGGTCTTCGATGGAGCCACCGAGCGCGATATCAAGAAACAGCTCGATGAGGCGGGGCTGCCCACCTCCGGCAAGATTCAGTTGTACGACGGCATGACCGGCCTGCCCTTCGAGCAGCCGGTTACAGTCGGCTACATCTACATGCTCAAGCTCTCGCACTTGGTCGACGACAAGATCCACGCGCGCTCGATCGGGCCGTATTCGCTGATCACTCAGCAGCCGCTGGGCGGCAAGGCGCAGTTCGGCGGCCAGCGTTTCGGCGAGATGGAGGTCTGGGCGCTGGAGGCCTATGGCGCTGCCTATATTCTCCAGGAGCTGTTGACGGCCAAGTCGGACGACGTCTACGGGCGGGCCAAGATCTATGAGGCCATCGTGAAAGGCGAGGCGGCAGCCGAACCCGGTGTTCCCGAGTCCTTCAACGTGCTCATCCGGGAGCTTCAGTCGCTTTGCTTGGATGTGGAATTGATGAAGACGCCGCGGGAAGTGGCGGACACGGCCCTAGCGGCCGATTAAGCGGACCCCGCCGCTCCCCGCCGGGCGGTGGAAGACTTGAAAGGAGGCAGCTTTGTACCGGTCTTCTCCGTATGACAGAAGCAACCTGATCGCGGATTTCGACGCGATTCGCATCAGTCTGGCCTCTCCGGAAAAGATCCGGAGCTGGTCGCACGGCGAGGTCACCAAGCCGGAGACGATCAACTACCGGACTTTTAAGCCGGAGCGAGACGGGTTGTTCTGCGCCCGCATTTTCGGCCCCGTCCAGGACTGGGAGTGTCTGTGCGGGAAGTACAAGCGGATGAAGCACCGCGGCGTCATCTGCGACAAGTGCGGCGTCGAGGTCACCTTGGCGCGGGTGCGCCGCGAGCGGCTCGGCCACATCGAGCTGGCCAGCCCCTGCTCCCATGTCTGGTTCTTCAAGGGGCTTCCCAGCCGCATCGGCTACCTGCTCGACATCACCCTCCGCGACCTGGAGCGAGTGCTCTACTTCGAAGCCTACGTGGTGGTGGACCCCGGCGAAGTGCCCAACCTGAACCGGGGCGAGGTCATCACCGATGAGCGCAAGCGGCAGCTCGATCATGACTACCCCGGCAAGTTCGTGGCCATGATGGGCGCCGAGGGCATCAAAGAGCTTCTCAAAAAGGTGGACGTCGAGGCCCTCAGCCAGGAGATCCGCGAAAAGATGCGGACCGAGGTCTCCCAGCAAAAGAAGCTCAAGTACGCCAAGCGCCTGCGCGTGGTCGAATCCTTCCGGAAGTCCGGCAACAAGCCGGAATGGATGATTCTCGACGTGCTGCCGGTCATCCCGCCGGAGCTGCGCCCTCTGGTCCCTCTCGACGGCGGACGCTTCGCCACCTCCGACCTCAACGACCTTTATCGCCGCGTCATCAACCGCAACAACCGGCTCAAGAAGCTGATCGAGCTGCACGCGCCCGATGTCATCGTGCGCAACGAGAAGCGCATGTTGCAGGAGGCGGTCGACGCCTTGTTCGATAACGGCCGCCGCGGCCGCGTGCTGCGCGGGGCCAACAACCGCCCGCTCAAATCGCTCTCCGATACCCTCAAGGGCAAACAGGGCCGCTTCCGCCAGAACCTGCTCGGCAAGCGCGTCGACTACTCCGGCCGCTCGGTCATCGTCGTGGGGCCGGAGCTGAAACTCCACCAGTGCGGCCTTCCCAAAAAGATGGCTCTCGAGCTGTTCAAGCCCTTTATTTATCACCGGCTGGAGCAGCGCGGGCATTGCACCACGATCAAACAGGCCAAGGAGCTGGTCGAAACGCAGGATCCGGTGGTCTGGGACATCCTCGAGGAGGTCATCCGCGACCATCCCATCCTCCTGAACCGCGCTCCCACCCTGCACCGCCTCGGCATCCAGGCCTTCGAGCCCGTGCTGGTCGAGGGCAAGGCCATTCGCATCCACCCCTTGGTGTGCACCGCCTTCAACGCGGACTTCGACGGCGACCAAATGGCGGTCCACATCCCGCTTTCCCCCGAGGCGCAGATCGAGGCCGCCTCCCTGATGTTGTCCTCCAATAACATCCTTTCGCCGGCCCATGGCGCGCCCATCGCCGTTCCAACTCAAGACATGGTGCTGGGCTTGTATTACCTGACCAAAGCCCGGCCCGGCGCCAAGGGCGAAGGCCGCACCTTCGCCTCGGTCGAAGACGTGCTGATCGCTTTGGAAATGGGCGAAGTGGAGACCCTGACCCCCATCAAGCTGCGCTACACCGGCCCGGTCATCGACCTCAGCAAGGCCTTCGACAATCAGAACATCCTGCATACCGAGCCGATTCCTTACAACAAGCAGTACATGGACACCACCGTCGGGCGCGTCATCCTCAAGGACGTCTTGCCGCCCGAGATGCCCTTCATCAACGGCTTGCTCAAGAAGAAGGGGCTGACTCAGCTCGTCCAGTATTGCTACCTGAAGTTCGGCCTGCGGACCACGGTCAAGATGCTGGATGAAATCAAGAATCTGGGCTTTCTATACGCCACCCGCGCCGGCATCTCCATCGGCATCGACGACATGGTGGTTCCCCAGTCCAAGCCGCAATTGGTGGAGGAAGCACAACGCCAGGTGATGGAGGTGCAGGCGCAGTACACCGAAGGCGCCATCACTCACGGCGAGCGCTACAACAAGATCATCGAGATCTGGTCCAAGGTTACCGAGCGCGTCTCCGAAGAGATGTTCAAGGTCATGGAAGAGGATGACCGCACGGGCCGCTATCTGAACCCCATCTACATCATGGCGGACTCCGGCGCCCGCGGCTCGCGGCAGCAGATCCGGCAGTTGTCCGGCATGCGCGGCCTGATGGCTAAGCCCTCCGGCGAGATCATCGAGACCCCGATCACCGCCAACTTCCGCGAAGGTCTGAACGTCTTGCAGTACTTCATCTCGACGCACGGCGCCCGCAAGGGTTTGGCCGACACCGCCCTGAAGACCGCCGATTCCGGTTACCTGACCCGGCGCTTAGTCGACGTCGCCCAGGACGTGATCGTCAGCGAGTTTGACTGCGGCACCACCGACGGCATCTGGGTCGAGCCCATCGTGGAGTCCGGCGATATCATCGAGCCGCTCCGTGACCGCATCGTCGGACGTGTCGCCCTGGAAGACATCTACGACTACGACCAGAATATTCTGGTCCGCGCCAACCAGGAGATTACCGAAGACCTGGCCAACGCCATCCAGGCCGCCGGCTTGGAACGCGTCAAGATCCGCTCCGTGCTCACCTGCGAGAGCCGCCGCGGGGTCTGCCAGCTCTGCTACGGGCGCAACCTCGCCACCGGCCGCCTGGTCGAGCGCGGCGAAGCCGTGGGCGTCATTGCCGCCCAGTCCATCGGCGAACCCGGCACGCAGCTCACCATGCGCACCTTCCATATCGGCGGCGCCGCCACCCGGGTCAGCGAGCAGTCCACGCAAGACGCCAAGTCCGACGGCTTTGTCCGTTACATCAAAATCAACGTCGTCGTGAACAAGAAAGGCGAGCGCATCGCCATGAACCGCAACGGCACGCTGGCCATCGTGGATGAGAAGGGCAGGGAAAAGGAGCGCTACCAGGTCGTCTATGGCGCCAAGATTCTGGTCGAGGACGGGGCTCAAGTCAGCGCCAACCAAATCCTGCTGGAATGGGACCCCTACACCTTCTCCATCCTCACGGAGGTGAGCGGCGCCGTCCATTTCCGCGACCTCATCGAAGGGATCACGTTGCAGGAGCAGTTGGATGAAATCACCGGACTGTCGCAGTGGGTGGTCGTCGAATCCCAGGACGAGAAGCGACTGCCCACTATGATCATCCGGCCGGCCGGCGGGGGGCGCGCCGAGGAAAAGCGCTACTTGATGCCCACCCACGCCCACCTGATGGTGCGCGACGGTGATGAAGTCTCCGCCGGCGACGTGCTGGCCAAGATCCCCCGCGCCACCACCAAGACCAAGGACATCACCGGCGGCTTGCCCCGCGTAGTGGAGCTGTTTGAAGCCCGCAAGCCCCGCGAAACGGCGGTCATCGCCGAGATCAACGGCGTGGTCCGCTTCGGCGAGATGGCCAAGGGCATGCGGCGCGTCTTTGTGGTCGGCGATGACGGGCAGCAAAGGGAATACCTCATCCCGCGCGGCGTTCACCTCAGCGTCCAGGAAGGCGAGCGCGTTCGCGCCGGCGATCCTTTGATGGACGGGCCGCGCAACCCGCACGACATCCTTCATGTCCTTGGCGAAAAGGAGCTTCAGAAGTACCTGGTCAACGAAATCCAGGAGGTCTACCGGCTCCAGGGCGTCACCATCAACGACAAGCACCTGGAAGTCATCGTCCGCCAGATGATGCGCTGGGTGAAAGTGGAGGAGATTGGCGACACCGAATTCCTCCCCGAAGAGGTCGTGGACAAGTTCAAGTTCCGCGAGGAAAACCAGCGCGTGATCGAAGCCGGAGGCCGTCCCGCCGAGGGTAAGACCGTGCTGCTCGGCATCACCAAGGCTTCGCTCTCCACCGACTCGTTCATCTCCGCGGCCTCCTTCCAGGAGACCACCCGAGTGTTGACCGAGGCTGCCATCAACGGCCGCGTCGACCACCTGCGGGGCCTCAAGGAGAACGTCATCATGGGCCGCCTCATCCCGGCTGGAACCGGCATGGAGTACTACCGCCGGGTCAAGATCGCTGGCGAGGATCTCGTCGAGGAGGAACCCGCGCCGGAGCCCGAAATCGGTCTGGGCGAGGGCATCCCCGGCTACGAAGAGGAAACCCGGCTCCAGTATGGCGGCGGCCTTCCCGAGGAGCCCGGCGAAGACAGCTTGGCCGAATAATTCGGCCGCCGGCTCAGAAATTCCGGCACAAATTCAGTGACTTTTTTGCAAAATTGCGCTATATTCACCCTGAAGGCCAAGAAGGGAGGAACCCTCCGTGCCGCAAAACCAGGCTTTGACCGCAGTTTTGCTGATCGTCGCCCTGGCGATCCTCATCCTGTACTTGCTCCGGCGGCGCAAGCGGAAGAGCAGCGGCGGCTAATCGCCCGACCATCGCGAACGTAGCCTGCGGCCGTCACCTACCCAGGGTGATAGGATAAGAATCTGTGCGCCCCCGAGCGCCTTTTCGTGAAACCGCCCTATGGCTTCCAGACGCCAGTTTATTAGCCAAGTCGCTTCCGGGTTGGCCGGAACGCTCGCCGCTCCTTCCTCTGTGATCGGCGCCAACGAGCGCCTGCGCCTGGGACTCATCGGCGCCGGCGAGCGCGGCATTCAGCTCCTGCGGGAAGCCCTGGCTTGCGGCAACACGGAGGTCGCCGCCGTGGCCGATGTTTACACCAGGCGGCTCGAAGCGGCCCGCGCAGCCGCCCCTGGCGCAAAGCTGTACCGGGATCCGCGGGTCTTGCTGGAAGATCCTTCCGTGGACGCGGTGTTGATCGCCACCCCCCAGCATCTGCACGGCGCGCAATGCGCTGCGGCGCTGGAGGCGGGTAAGCACGTCTATGTCGAGAAGATCATGGCTTTCAACCTGGAAGATGCGCGGCTCATCCGGACCGCGCATCAGCGCAGCCGCCGGTGCGTGCTCCAGGTGGGGCATCAAGTGTGCAGCTCCGGCCTGATGGAAGATGCCTTGAGCTTCCTGGCCTCCGGAAAAGTCGGCAAAATTACCGCCATCCGCGCCCACATGTTCCGGAACACGCCTCACGGAAAACCCCCCTGGGTGCGCCCCGTCTACTCGGATATGACGCCGGAGGCGCTGGACTGGGCGCAGTTTCTCGGCAACGCCCCGAAACGGGACTTCGACCCTCACCGTTATGCCAACTGGCGCCTGTACTGGGACTACTCGGGCGGCAACATCTTCGAGAGCCTCAGCCAGCAGCTCGCCTTCTGGTATAAAGCGCTCAATCTGGGAATCCCTACGGCCGCCGCCATGACCGGCGGCGTCTTCCTTTGGAAGGATGGGCGCGAGGTTCCCGACACCATGAGCGTCTCGTTCCAGCACTCCGAGCAGCTCCTGTTCAGTTGGGACTCCGGATTCGGAAACAGCCAGCCCGGCAGCAGCGAGGAGGTCCTTGGCACCGACGGGGCCATCCTCCGCAGCCAGCAAATCCGCTATCTCCCCCAAAAGGTGAACCAGCCCGACGGGGTGGAGATCCTGGGCCGCGCCCGAACCGAACCCAACGCCCATATGCGGAACTTTCTTGATAGCATTCGTACCGGCCGCGAGCCCGCCTGCCCGTTCGAACTGGGCTACCGCGTGTCTGTGGCCTGCCGCATGGCGGTGGAAAGCTACCTCCGGCAACGAACCGTCCGCTGGGACGCGGTGCACGATCAGATTCTCTAATCCACCCCACTTCAGGAGACGCGCTTGCAACCAACCATCGGCATCATCGGCGGAAGCGGGCTATACTCCATGCCCGGCTTCGAAGCTACGCAAGAACTTGCATTGGACACCCCCTGGGGCCCCCCTTCCGACCGCTTCGTGGTGGGCCGTCTGGCGGGCCGCCAGGTCGCTTTTCTCGCGCGCCACGGCCGCGGTCACCGCATCATGCCGTCGGAGCTGAATTTCCGCGCCAACATCTACGCCATGAAAGCCCTGGGCGTGGAGCGCATCCTCTCTCTTAGCGCCGTCGGCTCATTGAAGGAAGAACACCGGCCGCTGGATTTTGTGATCCCGGATCAATTCTTCGACCGCACCCGCGGCCGAGCCTCCACCTTCTTCGGCGAAGGCCTCGTGGCGCACATCAGCTTTGCCCACCCCGTCTGTCCTCAACTGGCGGACGTGGTCTATGACGCCTGCCAGGCCGTGGGCGTTCGCGCCAAAAAGGGCGGCACGTATCTTTGTATGGAGGGCCCCGCCTTTTCTACCGTCGCTGAGTCCAACGTTTACCGCAGTTGGGGCATGGACGTCATCGGCATGACCAATCTCCAGGAGGCCAAGCTGGCCCGCGAAGCCGAAATCTGCTACGTCACCGTCGCCATGGTCACCGACTACGACTGCTGGCACCCCGAACACGATGCGGTCACCGTGGAGCAGATCATCTCCAACCTGCACCAAAACGCCGAACATGCGGCCCAGGTCGTTGCGCACGCCGTGGCTAACATGCCTGCCGAGCGGCGCTGCGGCTGCGGCTCCGCGCTCAAAAACGCCATCATCACCGACCGCAAGGCGATCCCCGAGGCCACCCGCGAGAAACTCAAGCTGCTGGTGGGCAAATACCTCTAAGTCCTTTCCCAAAAAAGGCCCGAGCAGCCCGTGGGGCAGGCATTCTCGTGTGGGGCAGGCCTCCAGGCCTGCGGCCGGCATTCCTGCCGGCCTGGGCGCCCTTTACCCGCTGCCCATTTCCTCACCCGTTGTGCGCCCCGCTGGTGAGCTACTCTTGCGTTGAGCCTTTTCTCGGGGCGCCGACGGCCATCCCGCGGCATCGCTTACTGCATTTCAAAAACGTATCGCCCGGAGCCCGTCTGAATCAGCACCGCCTGCTTGTCTTCCTTGGCGCCCGTAACACCGGGCACTCCGGGTTGGAAGGCGCTCTTGCTCCAGACCGGCTTGCCGGATTCGGCAATCGTCACCACATCCCGCCCCAGCTTCGGAATGCGGAGCTCGGCTTCACTGCCCACCGGAACCGTGATCTCGATGCGCAGCTTCTGCTCTTCCCGCCGCCAGGCGCAGCTTACCTCACCGCGCGGCGTCTGGATCGAGCCGGAGACCCACTGCAAGTCGCGCACTACCTGCGGCTCGAAGCGGATCCTCTCAAAACCCGGCGCGCCGGCATCGGGGTTGATGCCCGCCAGCGCGCTGTAAAACCACGCCCCGACGCTGCCGAACATCGGATGGTTGTGGGAGTTCATCGAAGGTCCGGTCTTTTCCTGCCACAGCTCCCAAAGCGTGGTGGCCCCGCGCGAGATCATGTATCCCCAGCTCGGGTAGGTGGTCTGCGTCGCCAGCTCATAGGCCAGATCCGATCGCCCCACCCGCGTCAGAAACGGCAGCAGGTACTTGGTTCCCACAATCCCCGTCGTCAAGTGCGTGTTGTTGCGGTAAACAATGTCACCGATTAAGTCCGACTGAATGGCGCTGCGCAGGTTGTCGGGAACGATATTCAGATAAAGCGGCAGCAGGCTCGCGGTTTGCGTCCCGTTGGCATAAGAGCCGGTGGCTGGATTGAAGAACTCGCGGTGAAAGGCCTGCCGGACGGAGGCGGCCAGCTTCAGATACTCCTCGGCCTCATCGGTCTTGCCCAGAATCAGAGCCGCTCGCGCCGTAATGTCCGCGCTCCAACAGTAGTAGAACGTCGAGACCAGCGGGCCGGGCGTGCGCTCAATGGGCACCCAGTCCCCGTAATAGTAGTAGCGCACGATGCCGTCCTCGGCGCGGCTCTTGAGAAAATCCGTCCAGGCCTTGATCCCTTCATAATGCTGTTCGAGAATCCGCCGGTCGCCGTAGTAGAGGTACATGTACCAGGCCATCAGAGGATAGGCGGAGCCCCAGGCCGGATCGGCGGGCCGGCGTCCCCAAACATGGGGCACCGTATCGGTCACCGTCCCGTCGCTCGCCTGCACGTCGCGGATGTTGCGCAGAAAGTTGGTGTAGAAGGCCGCCATGTCGAAGTTGTAGATGGCGCTCTCAGCAGCGAGATGCGCGTCCGCCATCCAGCCCATCCGCTCGTCGCGCTGGTTGCAATCGGTGGGGATGCTGTGCAGGTTGGACCGCGTGCCCCAGTAAACCAGACGCTGGATCTCGTTCAGGATGGGCTTGGAGGCGGCGAAGCCGCCGGTGGCGGCCACGTCGCTGTTCACCACCACGCCTATCACATCGCCGGGCTTGGGCGCGCCCGGATAGCCGCTGATCTCCACGTAGCGGAAACCATGATAGGTGAAGCGCGGCTCGTACACCTCGCCGTTCGGATCCCCGCGCAAATAGTACACGTCGGTGGCCTGCGCGGTGCGCAGGTTCTCCACGTTCAGCGTCCCGTCGTCGTAGAGCAGTTCGGCGTGGCGCAGCCGCACCTCCGTCCCGCGCGGGCCCCGCACCCGCAGCCGCACCCATCCGCTGAAGTTCTGCCCCATGTCGAACACGTACACGCCCAACTTCGGGCTGGTCATCTTCAGCGGCAGGATCGTGTCCACCACGCGGATCGGGGGCATCATCTGCGCTGACAGCTCGCCCTTCGGCGCTTCCGCCGCCGCCGCGGGCTTCCAGCCGGCATCGGCGTAGCCGGGCGAGTCCCAACCGGGCGTCTCCAGCCTCGTGTCGTAGGTTTCGCCGCCGTACACGCTGTCGGAAACGATCGGCCCGGGATGAACGCGCCAGCTCGTGTCGCTGGCGATCTCCAGCCGTTTTTCGCCTCCCTGTGTATCAATGTTCAACTGCAACAGCAGAGCGCGGCCCCCGAACTTGCCTTGCCCCAGCATCACCGCCACCGCGTTCGGACCCTGCCGCAAGTAGCTGGTCACGTCATAGGTGACGTAAAGCACGCGGCGCGGGTACGTGGTCCAGCCGGGGTCCAGCACATGGTCTCCTACCTTGCGGCCGTTGATGCGCAGCTCATAGTAGCCCAGGCCGGCGACATAGACCCGGGCCCGCGTGGGCACGCCCTTGATCACAAACTCCTTGCGGAGCTGGCCGCCGCCGGTGATCCACGTTCCCTTCCAGTCTTTAGGACTCAGTAGCCCCATCTCGAAACGCGCCGCCTCGCTGTAGGGGCTGGGCTTGCCCGCGCCGTCCCACCAGCGGACGCGCCAGTAGCAGGTCTGCGCGCTCGCAAGCGGCTTTCCGTTATAAACCACATGAACGGATTGCGGCGATTCCACCCGCCCGCTGTCCCACAGGTCGCCGGTCTTCACTTCGGGGCTGGCGGAAACCAGAATCTGATAGGCCGTTTGTTTCTGCCCGCGCTGATCGTGGGCCAATTGCCAGGAAAAACGGGGACGGACCACGTCGATCCCCATGGGGTTCTCCAGATACTCCACCTTGAGGCTGTGGGGCGCCTGCTGGCCAAAGGCCGCCAGCACCCCGGCGGCGGCAAGAACCGCGATCCGGAACGTTGGGCTGAACCAGGCTAACGCAGGGCTGTGCATGCTGATCCTCCGCTGAGAGACAATTGAAGGTTAAGGTTACTACAAGGAGCGATATGATTTCCTCACGCGGCTACGCTGCTTTCACCCCCAAGGGCGAACTGGCGCCGTTCGACTTTGAGCGCCGCGAGCCCGAACCCAACGACGTCGTCATCGAGATCCTCTATTGTGGGATTTGCCACTCGGACATCCATCAGGTGCGCGAGGAGTGGGGGCCGTCTCACTTCCCGCTCGTGCCGGGCCACGAAATCATCGGCAAGGTAGTCCGCACCGGCTCGGCGGTAACGAGGTTTAAGCCCGGCGACGTGGCCGGCGTCGGCGTCTTCGTCGACTCCTGCCGCGAGTGCGCCGAGTGCCGTAGCGGCAACGAGCACTTCTGCGTGAAAGCCCCCGTTTGGACCTACAACGCTGAAGATCCGCGCCACGGCGGCTTTACTTACGGCGGCTATTCCAACAACATCGTGGTCCACGAGGATTACGTGCTGCGCATCCCGCCAGGGCTGGATCTGGCGGCCGCCGCGCCGCTGCTGTGCGCGGGCATCACCACCTACTCGCCTCTGCGCCACTGGAAGGTCGGGCCCGGACAAAAGGTGGGAATTGTGGGCCTCGGCGGCCTGGGCCACATGGCTTTGAAATTCTCCCGCGCGCTCGGCGCCTCCCACATCGTGCAATTCACCACCTCGCCGAACAAGCGTGACGACGCGCTGCGGCTGGGCGCCCACGAGGTGGTGATTTCCCGGGACGAACGCGCGGTGATGGCTCACGCCGGCACCTTCGACTTCATCCTCGACGCCGTCTCCGCCAACCACGACGTGAATGTCTTGCTGAGCCTGCTCAAGCGCGACGGCCATCTGGTGCTGGTCGGCTTGCCCTCGGAACCGCTGGCGGTGGGGGCGTTTCCGTTGATCAGCGGCCGCAAGTCCCTGTCCGGCTCCATGATCGGCGGCATCCGCGAGACTCAAGAAATGCTGGACTTCTGCGGCGCCCACGGCATCGTGGCCGACATCGAGCGGATCCCAATTCAAAAAGTGAACGAAGCTTATGAGCGCACCATCCGCGCCGACGTCAAGTACCGCTTCGTCATCGATCTGTCTTCGTTGAAGTAGACCGCGCGGCGGCGCAGCGAAAATCACGGAGCGGCGCAAGCGCCGGCGAGCCTTAGTTCAGCTCAACGGTCTGGCCCCGCTCCGGGATTACGCATTCCAGGCCGAAATCCTTACGGATTCTAGCCGCCAAAGCCTGCGCCTGCGACGGCTCCCCGTGGACCAGAAAGACTTTCTTCACGCTGTCCGCCATGGGCTTCAGCCAGTCCAACAGTTCGTGCTGGTCGGCGTGCGCGCTCAGCTCATTCAACTTCACCACTTCCGCCCGCAGCCGCAGCGGCTCGCCGAACACGGGCACCTCCGGCAGCTTTTCCACCAGCTTGCGGCCCAGGGTGTCTTGCGCCATGAAGCCTGTGATTAGAATCGTGTTGCGTGGGTCCTCGATGTTGTTCTTCAGATGGTGCAAAATGCGGCCCGCTTCGCACATGCCTGACGCGGAAATGATGATGAACGGGCCCCGCAGATCGTTCAGCGCTTTGGAGTCGCCCGCCTCCGTGATGTAGCGCAGGCTGGAAAAACCAAAAGGATCTTCGTTGTTGAGCAGATACTCGCGCGTCTCGGCGTCATAGCACTCCGGATGGCTCCGGAACACCTTGGTCGCTTCCACGGCCAGCGGGCTGTCCACGAAGATCGGGATCCGCGGGATGCGCTTCTCATCGAACAGCCGGTGCAGCAGGAACACGAGCTGCTGCGTGCGTCCCACCGCAAACGCCGGCACGATGATCTTGCCGCCGCGCCCGCAGGTGCGGTTCACGGCCTCCGCCAGCTTGTCGGCCACCGCCGCCAGATCCTTGTGCAGCCGGTCCCCGTAGGTGCTTTCCATGATGACGTAGTCCACCGGCGGCAGCCGGTCCGGGTCGCGCACGATGGCTTGGTCGGGCCGCCCCACGTCGCCCGAGAAGGCCACCTTGATCTTGCCGCCGTCCTGGTGGTAGTGCAGCAGAATCGCGCTGGAGCCCAGAATGTGGCCTGCGTCGTAGGCCTCGTAACTCAGGACCGGATCGAGCGGTTTGGGAGTGTAGAGAGGCACGGATTCGAAATGACGTAGGGCTGCAATGGCGTCTTCCTCGGTGTACAGCGGCTCCACCTCGCCGTCGTTTTGCCCTTCGAGGATGGCCTTGCGGCGCCTGTGCCGTTTGTTCAGGTACGCCGCGTCCTTCTCCTGTAAGTGCGCCGAATCCCGCAGCATCGGGCCGCAAAGGTCGGCCGTCGCCGGCGTGGCGTAGATGCGCCCGCGGAAACCTTTCTTCACCAGCGTGGGCAGGTTGCCGCTGTGATCGATGTGAGCATGGGAGAGGATCACGGCTTCAACCGAGGCCGGATCAAAGGGGAACTGCGTGTTACGCTCTTGCGCCTCCTTGCGCCGGCCCTGGTATAACCCGCACTCCAACAGATACCGCTTGCCGTTGACCCGCACCTCGTGCATCGAACCCGTGACGGTGCGCGCCGCTCCCCAGAAGGTGATCTTCATAAACTCCCAGCATGACACAGGCTACGGCATGGCGACAGCCTCGGCCGGGCCCAATTCTGCCTGGCAGGCTCACGTTTTCAAGAACTCTTCAGGGTCAATCCCGGCCTGCCTCAAGATCGCGCGCAACGTGCCTTCCGGCATGTCACCAGCATGGTTCGGAACCTTTGTATAGCGCCGGGTGGTTGGGTTGTACCAGATCTCATGACTGCCCGCAGCCTGTAGGTCAAATTGGAATCCGAGACGGCGCAAGGCCCGTGCGATTTCGGTGTAGCGGAAGCCCGACAGATGGCCCGATCACGCCCCCACCAGAAGGGTGCATTCGGCTGACTCCGGCAACTCGGCAAGGTTGGCATCCTCGTGTCTCTCCCGGCGGGCCTCAATCAACCTCCGCGCAACGTCGCGCGCGATCTCCAGCGTCTCAGCCGCGGTCCTTCCTTGCGCTACTAAGCCGGGAAGCTCATCCGAGGTGGCCAAGAATACACCCTCCGGAAGCCGTTCCAGTTTGACCCGCAGCACAAACTCCATAGCTCGATTCTCATCTTACCACTCGCTCCTGCGCCCTCGTCTCCGCCGCCTCCCACTTGCGTCGCAAGGCCGGCGGCGCATTACGTAACAGGATAGCCAGACTGCGCACCGGGGCGGTCCTCGGCTACAATCGCAAGCAATGTCTCGCAACATTCTCTGTACCGCATTCCTGCTGGCGGCCGCGGGCTGGGCCAGCGCCCAGAAAAAACCGGTCACCATCGAGGCCGTCACAGGCTGGCAACGCGCCACCACGGCCGAACAGATCGTTTGGGCGCCCGACGGCCGCCGCTTCGCCTATCAGCAGGACCGGCGCATCTGGCTCTATGACGTCCCTTCACGCAGCCGCCGCGAGTTGCTGGCGCTAGCCTCACTGACGGCCGCCGCCCAGCGTGTGCCGGAGCCCGCGGCCTTCCAATGGGAAAACCGCCGCGTGCGGGAGCAACCGCTTCAGTGGTCCGGCGATGGCGAACTCCTGTTGATCAAAGCGGGCGGGGACCTCTTCCTGTACCGATTGAAGGAAGGCGCTTGGACCCAGCTCACCAAGACGCCGGAGGATGAGAAGGACCCCAAGCTCTCGCCCGACGGCCGCCGCGTCTCCTTCCGCCGGGGCAACGATCTGTACGTGACCGAGATCTCCGGCGGCCGCCTGACCCGGCTTACCAAAGATGGCTCCGAGACCCGCTGGAACGGCCGCCTCGACTGGGTCTATCCCGAGGAGCTGGACCTGGGCACGGCGCACTGGTGGTCGCCCGACTCGAAACGCATCGCCTACCTTCAGTTTGACGTCAGCCGCCAGCCGCTCTATCCTCACGCCGACCTTCTGCCCCTGCGGCCCGTCCACGAACCGCAGCGCTATCCCAAAGCGGGCGATCCAAACGCGGACGTGCGCCTGGGCGTGGTGGCGGCCTCGGGCGGCGCCACGCGATGGATGGATCTCGGCGAGACGCGCGACGCGTTGCTCGCCCGCGTGAAGTGGACTCCGGACAGCCGTGCGTTGTTCGTGCAGAAACTCAACCGCATTCAAAACCGCCTGGAGCTTCTGGCCGCGGAAGCCTCCAGCGGCAAAACCAGCCTGGTGCTGCGCGAAGAAGACCCCCACTGGGTCAATGTGGCCGATATTCTGGAGTTCCTCAAAGGAGGCGCGGAGTTCCTCTGGTCCAGCGAACGCGACGGCTACCGGCATCTGTACCGCTATTCCGCCGGCGGCCAACTGCTGGCCCGCCTCACCTCGGGCCCCTGGGAAGTGACCGCTTTGACCGGCGTGGATGAGCCCCGCGGCTTTGCCTATTACGTCTCCACGGAAGTCAGTCCGCTGGAGCGGCATCTGTACCGGGTCCGCCTGGACGGCGGAGAGCGCCGGCGCATCAGCCAGGGTTCCGGCACGCACGGCATCTCCATGGCACCGCGCTGCGAATACTACCTGGCGAGCCACTCGAGTCTGACGTCGCCACTAGGCCGCACCATCCGCACCGCGGACGGCGATGAGTGGGCTGTCTTCGAAGAGCCGGACCGCCGGCCGCTGGAAGAGTTTGATCTGCTTTCGGAAGAACTCCTCGAAGTTCGCGCTCCGGACGGCGCCACGCTTTACGCCAGCCTGATCCGCCCCGCCGGGTTCCGGCAAGGGGAGAAATACCCCGCCGTGGTTTTCGTCTACGGCGGTCCGCACTCACAGCTCGTGCAGAACCGCTGGCAGGGGCTGACCCTGGAGCAGGCCTTAGCCCACCGCGGCTATGTCATCTGGAAGCTCGACAACCGGGGCATGGCCGGCCGCGGGCACGCCTTTGAAACGCCGCTGTTTCGCCGCTTTGGCCGGCAGGAGCTGGAAGATCAAAAGGCTGGAATTCAGCATCTGCTCTCCATGGGCTTTGTGGATCCGGCGCGTGTCGGCATCTACGGCTGGAGCTACGGCGGCTACATGACCCTGTATGCGATGCTCAATGCGCCGGAGTTGTTCCGAGCGGGCGTCGCCGGCGCCCCCGTCACCGACTGGCGCAACTACGACACCATCTACACGGAGCGTTACCTCGGTTTGCCTTCGGACAATGAGGAGGGTTACCGGCTCAGTTCCGTCGTGCATCAGGCGGCGAACCTTCGAGGCAGTCTGCTGCTCATCCACAATCTCGAAGACGACAACGTGCTGTTTCAAAACACGCTCCAGATGGCCAACGCCCTCCAAAGGGCCGGCAAGCCGTTCGAGATGATGGTCTACCCCTTGAAATCCCACGGGGTCTCGGGCCCAGCCCGAGAGCACATGTTAAAACTCATCGCCGACTTCTTCGACCGGCGGCTGAAGCCGGCCCCCTGACAACCTCGTTGAGAGGCCCAATGGTAGGGCCGTAAGCCCCTAACCCGCCGCCCTTGGCTCAGCTCAATCGTGTCATCTGTAGGGACGCATCGGCGTGTCCGCCTGTCGTGGAACTTCCTACGCCGGCAGTGGCCGTGGAGCACGCAGTCTTGCTTGCCGCGCCGGCAGCCCTGCCGGGGTTGGCTTCTGGGCTTCTTTCTCCCCTGCTGTGGTGCAGGCATTTCTTGTATGGAAACATGCTGTTTTGTGGGGCAGGCCTCCAGGCCTGCGGCCGAAATTCCTGTCGGCCTTGGCTCCCTTTACCCGCTGCCCTCTTGCATCCCCCGTCGTGCGCCCCCGCTCCTGAGCCACTCTCGTGGTGGGCTTTCTCCGCAGCCGCCGCCTCAGAGCTATACTAAGGCTGATCCGCGGCCGCCTCGCCCGGACAAGGAGCAAACTCATGAAACCCTGGATCACTTCTTCCATCGCCGTAGCCTGCCTGGTTGCCTTCGCCATCCTCTTGTTGCCCTTCGAGGACGCTCCGGCCGCTGGGGCCCCCAAGCGCCTCTCCTCTTTCGACCCGCAAGTCAAGCAGCTTCTCGCCCAAATGACCCTGGACGAGAAAATCGGCCAGATGACCCAGCCCGATCAGGAATTCCTGATGAAAGCTCCCGAGGACATCCGGAAATACTTTATAGGCTCTGTCCTCAGTGGCGGCAACTCCGACCCTAAGGAGGGCAACAGCCTCGAAGCCTGGACCAACCTTTACGACCGCATCCAGGCCGAGGCCATGAAGACCCGGCTCGGCATCCCCATCCTCTACGGCGTGGACGCTGTGCATGGCCACAACAACGTGCTGGGCGCCGTCATCTTCCCGCACAACATCAACCTGGGCTGCACCCGCGACCCGGCGCTCGTCGAGAAGATCGCGCGCATCACCGCCCGCGAGGTGCGCGCCACCGGAATCCAGTGGACCTTCGCTCCCTGCGTCACCGTACCCCAGGACATCCGCTGGGGACGAACCTATGAGGGCTTCTCCGAAGACCCGCAAATCGTCGCCACCTTGGGCGAGGCCGCCGTCCGCGGCTTTCAAGGCCTGGACCTCTCCAGCCCGCTCTCCATCCTCGCCTGCGCAAAACACTACGTGGGCGACGGAGGCACTTCGCCGGCCGCATCCGGTCCGGAGGGCGTCGCTCCGGCAGGCCCCGGGGCCAGCGCCCGTTTCCGCCTCGACCAGGGCGACACCCGGGTGGACGAAGCCACCCTCCGCCGCATCCACCTGCCCGGCTACGTCGCCGCCATCCGCGCCGGGGTCGGCTCCATCATGCCTTCCTATAGCAGTTGGAACGGCGTCAAATGCTCGGCCAGCCGCCGCCTGCTCACCGAGATCCTCAAACAGGAGCTGGGCTTCGAAGGCTTCCTGATCTCCGACTACAACGCCATCGACCAGATCAAACCCGGCGACTACAAGGGTTCCATCGAGATCTCCATCAACGCCGGCATGGACATGGCCATGGTCCCCAGCAACTACCGCAACTACTTCCGCTATCTCAAAGAACTGGTCGAAGAAGGCAAGGTGCCCATGTCGCGCATCGACGACGCCGTCACCCGCATCCTGCGCGTCAAGTTCGCCATGGGTCTGATGGACAAGAACCGCTCGCAACTGGCCGACCGCAAGCTCCACCAGAGCTTCGGTTCGCCCGAACACCGCGCCCTCGCCCGGGAGGCGGTGCGCAAGTCTGTGGTGCTGCTCAAAAACGACCGCAAGACGCTGCCTCTTTCCAAGCAGGCCCCGCGCATCCACGTGGCCGGCAAGAGCGCCGACGATCTCGGCAACCAGTGCGGCGGCTGGACCATCCAGTGGCAGGGGCGCAGCGGCCCGGTGACCACCGGCGGCGCGACGATCCTGGCGGCCATCCGCTCGGCCGTTTCACCGAAGACGCAGGTGACCTACTCCCAGGACGGCAGTGGGGCGGAGGGCGCCTCCGTCGGCGTGGTGGTGATCGGCGAGCGGCCCTACGCCGAAGGCGTGGGCGACCGCGCGGATCTCTCCCTCGGCAAGGAGGACCTCGAAGCGGTCGCCAACGTCAAGAAGGCCGGCATCCCGGTGGTGGTGATTCTCATCAGCGGCCGCCCCATGATCATTAATGAGGTGCTGCCGCAGGCCGATGCCTTCCTGGCGGCGTTTCTGCCGGGCGCCGAAGGCGGCGGCGTGGCCGACGTGCTCTTCGGAAGCTACAAGCCCACGGGCAAGCTTTCGTTCTCCTGGCCGCGCTCCAACGATCAGTTGCCCCTGAACGTCCATCTGCCCAAGGACAAATACAACCCGCTGTTCCCTGTAGGCTACGGACTGAGTTACTAGCGGCTCGGCCGCGAGAGTGAGACGATGCACGCCGGCTGTAATGAGATGGGGCCGGTAGGCAGCCGGCGGCCACACTTCACCTGACTCGAGAGCAGACGCCGAGGCTGTATTCGCGAGAAGGAGCCGGCAGGACATTACAACTGTCGCTGCGCAACTGCAATGCGATTCTGTGGGCTTGCGGCGACGCTCCCAACAACCCCACCCCCTCAGGCTGTGTTCTTGCGCCCGGCCGCGGTCACTACGCAAGTTTCTGTTAGGAACGCGTGGAAGCCATGCGCCTCTAACAGCAATGCAGTTGCGCGCAGCATGCGTTCGGGCCGATTTGGACCAAGTGATTCCGGGGATGGCCTTTTGGACTAGACGACTGAATACAGCCCAGTTCATCACACGAAGCCTGGACTGCCATCTGGGCCTTAGATGCTTGCTGCTCGATGGCGTCTGCTGGCGGACCGAGCTGTAGCGTCATTAGGCAGAAAGATCCGAGCTTCTCGACGAAGCGATAGTCGCAGCGTATGTATGTGATTCGCTTGGCTTGTATCTCCGGGTTCCTGATTGGCTCCAGCGCTTCCCGTAGCTGAAAAGCGGAGAGTGCAGGCTTTGAAAGGTAACGATCCCCTGCTGTCGTCAAGAGCGGATTCGCCGGGCCGGCGAATCCGCCACTGCAGGCGGCACCGCGCAACTGTACTCCTTACAGCGGAGAGTGTCCTGAACAGGACGGCGCGCAGCAGTCATCTCGCCTCGCTTCCGAGCTGACGGAACTTCCGCTTCCCAAGGGTTTCAGACTTCAATACTAACCAAAGTCAATATTGCCAACCAGACAGAGTAGATGTACAATTGCCCTGTCTTTAGATGAATATGTGGGAGGGCTCATGAACAGAACTGTTGTAGCCTTTCTCTTGATTCCTTTATTCTTGGTTGCTGCTGTTTCCGCCGCCGGCCAAGCGACGTCAGCGGAGGCGCCCGTCGGCTCCCCCAACCTCAGCCCAGGAATCGCGGCGATTATCAAGATGCACCAGTCCGGCGTTCCAGGCGACATGATCGTCAAAGCTGCTCAGGCGTCAGGAAATCTGTCCACGCTCACTCCAGACGATCTTATCGCCCTTAAGCGAGCTAATGTGCCAGATGAGGTTATCCGTGCAATCGCTGAACAATCGCAGCAGAACCCAAGTGCTGCCCCGCCCAGCAACCGGACCTCAGCCAACAACGCTATGACCAGCAGCGTATCAATTACAGAATCCGGAGGAAAACCCGCCCCCGTCATAGACCTGAAGAGCGTGAAACGCATATTCGTCGAGAAAATGCCCGAGGATCTGGACCAATACATCCGCGCTGAGATCACCAAGAAGTTTAAAGGCTCGGTGCTCGTGGTGTTGAATCCTGAATCGGCCGACGCTCTGATGGTGGGAGTGGGCGAGAAGAAGGAAGGAGTTGGCGCCGCGATTACCGGGAGGTACCTGGGCCTGCACGACAACGCGACTGGGGCTGTTTCGCTGGTGGACAAGTCTGGCCAAGTTGTCCTTTGGTCTTCCGAAGCAGGCGACAGGAGCCTTTGGTGGGGTGCACTGAAGCGCGGAGGCCCCCGGAAAGTCGCTGACCGCCTGGTGAATAATCTGAAGAAGGCGATGGGAATGTAGCGATGGGCTGGGGCTGTCTTCTGGCTTAGCGTGGAATGGCGACGACCTTACTCCTTTTGCAAGCGTTCCGCGATTTGGGTCGGTACTTGCAATGCAGACTGTTTTCCCTTGAAACTGCGTGACCGGGCCTACGTTGCGGCCGGGGTTGCCCTCTAAACTTGGCCGGGCGGGCACCATGATGCACGGGTTTGAACGCAGCGGTGCGGCCGCCTTGCTTGTGGCGTTGAGCGCGCTGGATGGAACAGTGATCAGTCTCTGCCAGCAGCTTCATGGGCGCCAGGAGTGGATCCGATTCCCGCGGCTGGCGGACGAAACTACGCCCCCGGCCCAGGCGCTGCACTTTATCGTGGATAACTATGCCACGCACAAAGGGCCTAACGATCTGGGCTCGTTGCGAAGGCAGTGGCGCTTCCATGAGCGCTATACGCCGGTCAGCTCCTCGTGGCTGAACACGGCGGCACGCCTGTTCCCGGATCTGACGCAACACCGTCTCAAGCGGGGCGTAATTCGGGACGTCGAAGAACTGATCCGGGCAATCGACGAGTCCGTAGATCGTCACAACGAACATCCCAAACCCTTCATCTGGGCCGATTCCGCAAGAGACATCCTGGAGAAAGTCAAGCGTGCCCGCAAATTACTCAATAACGTTCGGTCCGTGTGACGTGCTACAGTAGTCGCTCTCCAAGGGACCGCGACGGAACGCTAACTCATCGAAAGACGCCGTTCCCGGTGCCCGGAGCAGAGAAGCCAAGCCGCGGCGTCGGTGATTACCAGCGACGGCGATGTTGACCGATTGACCGCCCTACCTCAGCCGGTCTTTCATGGCCCGAGGAGCCACCTCGTCCAATACTTCGATGGCATTGATGCAAGCGTAGTTCTTAATTGGGACAAAGGAGAACACGAGTTTCCCCTGCGCGTTTGGCTCCAGGCCTTGGAAGGTCCGTACCAGAGCCCGGCCACTCCCCCCAGCCTCGCTGAATATGTCAAAGGACTTCAGGAGCCTGACGCCGTTGCAATAGACGTCAAAAACCCGGCTTCTGGCTCCGCCTCCTCCTGGTCTTCCGGGCCCAAACCACTGCTCGGAAAATCGAAAGGTCACGCTGTAGCGTCCAGGGGGAACCGGGATCTCATAATTGAAGTTGCCGTATCTTTCACCCCTGTGGATTCCGGGATCCTCGGCCCCCGCAACGGGTTCTGGACGGTTAATTAACTGCCCGCCCATCACGTACCGGTCTGCCCCCCAAAACCGTCCCATGGAGTCGGTGTACCCCCTGTCTCGACAAAGAATGCGGATCGGCAACGCCGACCCACAGGTGCTCGGCAGAATCTCGATGCCGCTGAGAATCGCCTTCTCCCTAAGTAGCGGCAAGAAGCGTATATGCAGAAGCCCGTCCCCATCCGGGCTGATGTCTTTGAATACTCTTTCCAAGGCGATGTTAGCCCCGCCGGCCTCTGAGAGGACGTCGAATTCCGAAAGTATAGGCTTACCGTTCACCGATACTTGAAAGACGCGTGTGCCTTCGCCGCCCCCGGCCACGTTGCCAGGACCAAAGATAGTCTCGGCAAAGTGCAGGTGCAGCTCGTAGCACCCAGGCTTGAGGGGAATGTCATAGCTGAAATCGCCTTCACGCCTCGTCTGGTAGATGAGCGGCTCGGTGGTCCGGTGGATCAGGGGAGCGGCGGCTACAAACGCGTCGCCACCATGGAAAAACCTGTCGCCTTGCCACACATGTCCGCTTCTGTCGGCATAATTGGGCTGAGTCATCCCAGCAATAATGCGGATGGCTTCGCTTGCTGTCACGCTCGACACTTGGACCCCAACGCCCGATGCTGCTCGACCCGTAGCCCCAGTCGATCTCGAGGTCCAAACGGGCCAAAGTCCGCTCACCAGGGCCCCCACGAGAGCACAGCCGGCAACAGCGTAGATCAAAACCGATCGGCGATTATGCCCTACAGCCCGCTCTGGTATGGCGCGATCCGGAGTTTCACCGCCAACAGACGCTAAATCTGGCTGCTCGGGCGAGCCGCAGGCCCCGTCAGCTGACGGATCGGACCGGTGGATGAACAGAGGTGAGTACTGCCCGGGAGGAATGACGATCCGTACGGCGTAATCGCGTGCCATCCTCCCGTAATACCGGTCCAGGAGCTTGCGAAGCCGATGCGCCTCTACACGGACGATCGAGTTCTGATCGGGATCGAATTCCGGTGGCCGCCCGAGCGCCTCCACAGCAATGGTGTACTCCTTCAACTCATCTGCCTTTCCTTCGAAGTGCTTCTGGCAGATGTACTTGAGGAGCCTCTCCAGGGTTGGCGCTCGTCTGAAGATGCCAGAGGAAAGGAGGGATTCCACCGCCGCCTTCTCGGCTTCGGCGGATTGAACTCCCCCATTCACTCCTGCCCCCTGTTGTGACGTCTGAATGTCCGGTGGGCCCATCGAGGACACCCCAACAACCGTTACAGCTACGTTAACGAATCATTTGCACCGTTAACGACCGGTTTGCGAGAACAAGTACATTCTAGCACCGGCGGGAATGCGCGTCCATGGGTTCCATGGAGAGACTCTGCTGTCCAGCTTCAACGTGGCCCACTCCAGTCGCATGAAATTAACACCCATTAATAACTTGAAGCTCCTCCCCGAAGGCCGCAATGCCCGCCCGTCGAGAACGGCTGTTGCCCATCTCCGGCTTAACCTGTACAACCCGGATTGCGGCCAGAATCGGACTAGAGGCATTGCTGTCGTTTGCGGTCTCGCTCGGAACCGTCAGACCATGAAGGTGTGAGCGGGCGCTGCCTGGGGCAGCGGCAGCCGCACCATGGCATCTTGCAACGAGTGTAACACCCTCATTCGCGGTGGTCGCGGCGTCAGCGGTTTCAAGGCAACGGATGGAGCCGTGACCTCATGCCGTGGTCTTGGCCGCCACGGTCGTCTCCGGCTTCCCGGCGTGCTGCCTCCCTTGCACGTCGACGCCAGTCATCGAAGCGGCAGCACCTGCACGGATCCCCGAGGGCTTGTCGGACAGCCCGCCTGCCCCTGCACGCAGCTGCACTTGCCCGGTACCGCCGCTCCGGAGGCCGCACGCTTCGGGTAAGCCTTCTGGTCCAGAGGAACTCAAACAACCCCCGGGCGTCACGGGGTAGACGTCTCTTCCGCCTCATCACATCCTTCCTCAGACAAAGAACACTCTCCACACAGTCCACTTCGGAGCTTTTGAAAGGGACGCAGGACGTCCACCGTAACCCCAAGTTAACTTCACATTAACGGAACGGGCCTTCCTTCCCATGATATGTTGGGTCGGAGGAGGGATCATGGAAAATAGGCATGTACGGCCGCATTCTCCCGCTGGAGAAGGTACTGCATGGTTTGCTATCCGAGCGCCTCGCTTGCGCGCCGGGGGCCAGGGCTTGCCCCAGCCCTCGTCTAGGCTGTTCTCGCCCGGACGCAGACGGCCGAAGTTCCTCATCGGCGTGCTTTGGCTCATTGCGGTGCTGATTTCGGCGAACCCAATCCTGCTGGCTCAGGCGGACCGCGGCGCCATCCAGGGAACCATATCCGACCAAAGCGCTGGCGCAATTCCAAACGCCACGATCCAGGTCGTCAATATCGCGACCAATAGCACTCTCGAGTTCCACACGAACGAGGTGGGCAATTATCTGGCTCCCAATCTCCCCCCTGGGACGTACCGCTTGACTGTTGTCAAGGAAGGATTTCGTTCCGTCTCGCAGGAGCCAGTTCTCGTCCGTGCGCAGAGTACCGTGCGTGTGGATTTTACCTTGCAAGTGGGTTCGGTGACGGAGACCGTCAATGTCAGTGCTGAGGCGCCGCTGCTGGACGTTTCCGCGACCAGCGTCCCGATCACCCTCACGAACAAATTCGTAGACGACATGCCGCTGATCAATTTCGCCCAGAAGCGCAACATCACAGACTTGTTGCGATTCTTGCCTGGAAACACCTCCAGCAGTGGAGCCATGAGCAGCGGAGAGCCGGCTGAGTCCTGGTCCGCCCGTGTCAACTCGGCTCTCCAAGGGCAAACGGAAATCTTCATCGATGGGGCGCCATCGAGCGAATGGGGCACGCGCCGGGGCGCCATTTTAGAGAACGGCCCCGTCGTCGAACATGTCGCCGAGTACGCAGTCGTGGCAAACGCCTTCAACGCCGAGTACGGCGGCTTCGGCAGCTGGTTCACAACCGTCACCCTGAAGTCTGGAACCAATCAGATACACGGTCAAGTGTTCGACTACTTCGGGAATAACAAGCTGAATGCACGCAACTTCTTCCAGGGCTCGGTGATCCCCAAGCTCCAACAGAACGAAGGAGGCTTTCAGTTCAGCGGCCCGCTGTACATCCCTAAGGTATACAACGGGCGCAACAGAACCTTCCTCTTCTTTGGCCAGGGTTTCTACTATTCCCGCCGCGGTGGTACGGGCGGCCTGCAAACCGTGCCCCGGGCCGACTTCAAGGCTGGCGACTTCAGCAACTTCGTCAACGCATCCAACGTGCAGATCCCGGTCTTTGATCCGTCCACCACTCGTGATGACGGCAAAGGCGGTTTCGTCCGTGATCCATTCCCCGCCAACAGAATCCCACTCGCCAGGTTCGCACCGGCCTCAGCGAAGATCGTCGCCTTGCTCCCCGATCCAGACTTGCCGCTGGCCCAGACCAATAACTGGTACAACAAGACAGGAACTTGGCCGACTTTCGACACCTTCACTTCCACGGCAAAACTCGACCATAGTTTTTCCACTTCGAATAAACTCTCTGTGACATACAGTAATGCTTGGCGCCCGCGGCTGATTAACAGCAGAGGCTGGGGTTTCACTGCCAAGACCGTGCCTGGACTGCCACAGGATCCGTCTGTGCTGGAAGGCTTCCAAAACCAAACAATCACGAGTCAAACCTGGCGGCTCAACCACGATTACATATTTAGCCCAAGCGTCCTCAACCATGTCACAATCGGCGTCGACCGTTACGTCAACCCTTACAAGAATACGACCGTTGGGGCCGGTTGGAACAAAGCGCTCGGCATCCAAGGCCTGCCCGAAGACCTCGGCGCATTTCCGCAGATCACTTTCAGCGGCGGAACTGCTTCCCCCTTAGCGATGGGGCTTACAAGCAATGGCTTGAGCGCGCAGACCCGTTTCTCAGTAAACCAGAGTTTCACTTGGATCCGCGGGCGCCATAACATGAAGTTCGGCTTCTACCACTGGCGCTACAATACGAACAATCGCAACCAAAGCTCCACCGCAGGGGCGTTTTCGTTCAGCAATTTGATGACCAGCCAGCCAAATTCGTCCAGCCTCTCGAGCTGGGGGAACTCGTTCGCCAGCTTCCTGCTTGGAGAACTGAGCAGTGCAAACACCGCTCTTCAATCCACTCAAGGGCTTCGGTTCCGGTCCTTCGCTCTTTTTGCTCAGGACGACTGGCGAGTCACTTCCAATATCACGCTCTCCTATGGCCTGCGCTGGGACGTGGCGCCGGCGCCGTATGAAGTGCACGACCAGGTCAGTTCCTTCAGCCCCGCGGTGATCAACCCCGTGGGCGTGCCTGGCGCTCTCGTATTCGCCGGCAAGGGACCGGGTCGTACGGGACGGCGGACCTTCTATGACACCTGGATGCGTGGCTTTGCCCCGCGTCTCGGCATCGCCTATTCCCTGAACCGCAGGACCATAATCCGCAGTTCTGCGGGCATTTATTACGCAGATCAGCCTGCCTCCGGGGTGTATTCTGCTGGATTCACGTCGTCACCTTCGTTTTCCTCAGCGGATACGTTTACCCCCGTTTACAATTGGGGCACCGCTGGCTTCCCCCAGAACTTTGGTCGCCCGCCGTTCCTGGATCCGGCGTTCCAGAACAACCAAAGCGTCACTTGGCTTCTGTCGACGGGCACCCGCTTGCCGCAGATCCTGTCCTGGACCTTCGGCGTTCAGCGTGAGCTCACCAGCAGCCTCGCTCTGGACATCGCCTATATCGGCAGCCATTCTACCCACCTGCCGTCGGGAACCACGTTCAATTTTGTGGATAAGAAGTACCTCTCGCTCGGCAACCTGCTCACCCAGCGCATGGGGACCCCCGGCGCAGCTCCCGCAAACGTACCCATGCCCTTCCCGCAATTCCCAACCTACAGCCGCAACACCGTGGCCCACGCGCTGATGCCGTTCCCGCAATACGTATCCGTCGGTACCGGCGCCACTAACGACCCCGTTGGCCGCGCGCATTTTCACTCCCTTCAGGTCAAGGCCACCAAGAGGTATTCCAACGGCCTGACGTTCCTTACGTTCTGGACCTGGATGAAAAACATGACAGACCTTTTGACTCAGCAATACCCTGCTGATATAAGGGTCATGTACAGCGGCGATTCGCCTCCCCATGTGTTCGTGCTGAACGCAAGCTATGAGTTGCCGATCGGACCTCAAAAGCGCTTTTTGTCTACCTCGCATCCTGTCGTCTCCCGCATTGCAGGCGGCTGGAATATTGCTGGATACTTCCGCTACAGCTCAGGCAGCGCTTTAGGTTTTGGCGCGTCTAACAATCTATCTATCCTTGGATATGCCGGCAAGACTGCTAATTATGTCGCAGGCGCCAAGATCTACGATAAGACCAATCCGCGCGAATTTGAACCTGCACGTGACCGCTACTTGACGCCGGGCGCTTTTGTCACGCCGCCGTCCTACGAGTTTGGCAATACGGCCCCAACTCTGGATTGGGTTCGCGGCTGGCGCACAAAGGCGGAATCCATCTCAATTGGAAAGGCCTTGCCTGTGAACGAAAAGGTCCGGGCACAGTTGAGGCTGGACGTGAACAACCCCTTCAATTTCGTCCGCTGGACCAACCCCAACACCAGCATCACCAGCGCCGATTACGGAAGGGTGACGGGCTCGGCCGAGGGGAGGCGCGTGCAGATTTACGCCGCTATCGAATTCTAACGGCCCTGTTCATCGCCAGTGGGCGGGCAAACGGGATAGGCCGGGCCTTGCGGCGTGAGCCGGCAGGAGCCCGGCCTTTCGTGGGAGGAAATCTGATGAGACGTTTTATTGTAATGGCGGTAGCGGCATTTCTGGCCGTAGCCGCAAATCTAGCCGCTCAGCAGGCTCCTGCGGCAACGGCCAGACCTGTGCCGCAGTTTTTAGGAAGGTCCGTAATTTATCAAGTATGGATGCGTTCCTTTACGCCTGAGGGAACACTGAATGCAACTCGTCAGCGTCTCCGTCACGTTTCGGAGCTCGGCGCCGACATTGTCTACCTGAGTCCTGTAAATGTCCATGGCTACCCTTCAGTCTTTGGCCCGAGCACGCCGTACGAGATTAAGGATTACGATCGGATTGATCCTGAGTACGGTACCGAGGACGACCTTAAGGCCTTGGTAGCCGAAGCCCATCAACTGGGCCTCAAGGTCATCATGGACATTGTCTATTCTCACAGTGCAAATGATTGTGTGCTCTTGCATGTCCCGGGCTTCTTCCAAAGGCGAGCGGATGGCAGCCTCATTATGTCCCGCTGGAAGACCCCACAGCCGGACTTTTCAAATCCGAAGGTGCACGACTACTTTCGCCAGAACATGTTGCATTGGGTCCGGGACGTCGGCGTCGATGGGTTCCGCGCAGATGTGGCAGGTGCAGTGCCGCTCGAGTTCTGGGAATCGGCGAGAGACGCCTTGGAACGTGTCAATCCGAACGTGATCATGTTGGCCGAGGCGGATGTGCCGGAGCACCAACTGAAGGCCTTCGATATAAGTTACAACTTCTCTTATTACACCGCGTTGCAGGCAGTATTTGTGAACGGTGAACCGGCGCAGCGAATACGGGAACAATGGGAGAAGATGAGGGCGGCCTTCCCCCGGGGCTCGCGGTTTCTGCATTTGAACGACAATCATGACCGCAACCGGGTCGACGTGGTGTTCGGCGAGCGGGCGGCCATGACGAGTTCCGTCCTAAATTTCACCCTGGACGGAATCCCGTTTCTATACAACGGACAGGAGATTGGGGATACCACTGCCCCCCATCAGCAAGCCCACGTCCCGATCCGTTGGGAGATGTATCGGCCTACGGCTCAGCCGCGGTCGGGCCTTCTCTCCCGTCAGCTTAGAAAAATGGAGTTTTACAAAGGCTTGATCGAGATGCGGAAGCAGCAGCCCGCTTTGACTTCAGGCGTGCTCCAGTGGGTCAACAACAGCAATGCCGACGCCGTGGTGAGCTTTGTGCGGAAGGAGGGCAACGATGAGATCTTGGTGTTGATCAACACCACAAACCGCCCCGCTACGGTCGCAGTGGATGTGCAGCCGGCAGGATACGGTGAGAGTCGCGATTTGGTCAAAAAGGAGCCTGTTCGCTGCTCGCCTTCCTCGGGACGGTTGAGTTGTGTGCTGGGGGCATGGGACTACGTGGTGGCTAAGCGGAGTTCGACGCCGGTGGCTAGGTGAACCTCGGGCGCTGAAGTAGGGTGGCGTCGTCAGCCGGCCGAACAGAGCGGTTATTGATTGTAGATCAAAGGGATAGAGCAGCAGTTTCCGCACATTATGACAATCGTCGCCTGTGCTCGTAGTGCTTTGCGCCCCTACTTCAACATTCTTGGCCAACGATTAAGTCTGCCAGGGGTTGTCGCATTCGCCGCGTGAACCTTGCCTCAACGGGCGGATCCGCTGGCCTGCCCCCGCCATTCCATGGCCCGGATCATTCCCGACCGGAGGTTCTCGCTGGAGCCTTGCAGACCGAGCGTAGATCGAATCGGCCGGAAGAAATCATGCCCTAACGGGAGGCGGCGTCGATCAAAGAGCCTTCCCGCACAGTGCCAGCCTGGCTCCCTCGTGGGAGCGGACGCGTACGTCGGTGACGGAGGCACTTCGCCCCGCGCCTCCGCCCTGGAAGGCGTCGTCCCGGTCGGCCCCGGTGCCAGCACCCGCCTCCGCAACACGGACTCCAACTCCTTTGACCGAACCAGCGCCGCGACTACACCGGTCGACAACGTCAAGAAAGCGGGCGTCCGCGTGGTCGTCATCCCCATCAGCGGCCGCCCCATGATTATCAACGACGTGCTGCCGCAGGCCGACGCCTTCCTGGCGGCGTTTCTGCCGGGCGGCGAAGGCGGCGGCGTGGCCGGCGTGCTGTTCGGAAGCCACAAACCCACGGGCAAGCTCTCACTCCGGTGGCCGCGCTCGAACAGCCAGTTGCCCCTGAACATCCATCTGCCCAAGGATCGATACAACCCGCTGTTCCCCGTAGGCTACGGCATTACTTACTAAGTCCGCAAATGCCTTCGCGGCCTAACCCGGCGAGCGGACCTGCCCCCAGCCACGCAGCCGGCGCGGCGCCGGATCAGAGCTGAGCCGTCCGCCCGGCAGGCTTGCGTCGTTTCCGGGGCTCAATGCGGCTTGGCGTACTCGCTCATGCCCGAGATATCAATCAATACCACGGGCTCCCTGCCCACCACCCAAGCGTCATGCCCGGGAGGCAGCATCGAGACTTCGCCCGGCCCGAATTCGGCCTCGCTGCCGTCATCCATCACCACATGCAGCCGCCCGGAAACGTGGTATTGCAGGTGCGGCGCCTGACAGCTCGCCGTGCCCGCCAGCGGCTTCACGCACGTGGACCATTTCCAACCCGGTTGCAATGTCGCCCTCCCGAACGTGACCCCGCCGAGCGTCACCAACTGGAGCATCCCTTTGTCGAATGCGCGGGTTTCCTCCGGCGCATTCAAAGATTTACTCTGCATCTGTGCCATTGCCTTGCCTCCTCTGAGCGGCCCGTCCGGGCCGGCATACCTGAGAGCATAGCACCGGGCCGGCCGGCCATGGCAGCCGATATGCTCCGCTCCGCCGCACCGGCACACCGTCCTGACAAGACCAACTCTTAGAGGGAGGCCAGAGCAGCCCTGTGGGAAAGGCGCCCTCTTGTGGGGCAGGCCTCCAGGCCTGCGGCCGGCATTCCTGCCGGCCTTGGCCCCCTTTACTTACCGCCCCTCTTCACCCCTCTCGTGCGCCCCCGCTCACCAGCCGCTTCAGGACGCCGCACGCAAAAGGGTCTTCCCCCGCTTCAGGACGCCCGCTTGGCGATCCACTCGATCGTCTGGCCCATCATCGGAATCTCTACGCTCATCCGGAGCTCGTCCTTGCCCGTGACTTTGCCCTTATAGTTCAACTTCATCTCCTGATCCTCGAACTTCACCGCAATCGTGAAGCTGAACTGGTCTCCTTCAATCTTGCCGTCCTCGATCACCGACTTGCCGAGCATCGCGCTGGTCGTCTCGCCGGTGAGCCTGTTGCCCTCAACCTTAAAAATAAAGGTCCTTTCCAGCGTGCCCATGTCGCTCTGCGCCGTAGCCTTCCACGTCCCGCTAATATCCGCCGCCAGGCAGCTCAGCGCCGCCAACAATGCGATCGCCAATAACCGTTTCATTCGATTTCCTCCCTCTGTCGATCTTATCTCTCCCATGGGGCGGGCGCGTCCCTGCTCCCGCTCCGCGCCGTCGGATTGATCCTGAATCCGGCTCGGTTCAGCCTCCTGCGGCCCTCGCTCAGTGGGAGCGAATTTCGGCGAGCAAGACGAAGCGCTATGACCGGCCCCATTCCATGCCTCACGCATTCGCCGGCCAGGAGGGCGCACTTGCATTTCGGCGCCCGAAGCGTGATCCGGAGGCCGCCAGGTTGATCCGGGAACCCTCAGCGGCTGGGGACGCTAACCAATCTCAGATACCGGTCGCCACCATCGGACTCCTTGCGGACCGGTTCACTTACTGCTGCTTGACTGGACCTTCACGGCTTGAAAGCATGATGGGCAGCGGCTGCCCGCCGTGATTTCGCCCGCAAGGCTCATGAGACGGGGCCGCCAATCCTCTGGACACTGGGAGTGGCGAGCGGCGCGGGTCAGCGCGTTCATGAGCTGGTAGTCTGAACCGCCTAAATCTTCGGCCTTATAGGCGCGGTCCACCAGGGGCCGGATCCGCTCCGGCAGACGCGCCAGCAGCCGCCGAAGGCGGGCGTCCGGATCCGGCGGACGTCTCTGAATCGACTTTTCAAGGTTCGGGATAAGAGTCATGCGGATGAAGCTGACGGTCTCGGCGCTGATGGCGGAAAACCTCTTGAGCAGCCTGGCGGGTTCGTCCGCCCACAGCTTGCGCTCACTCCCCTCAAAGCGCATCGGCACGACCAGCCCGTTCGCGCAGACTAACCGGAAACCGTATGCGTAGATTTCCGGCATCTTCCAGCCGGTGTAGTCGACCTCCACCCCCACCGCAAAATGGTGCTTGTCGTTCTGGTGAGGGCTCTTCCGGAATACATACTCCAGACCGGAACACGTGAGCAGGTAACGCTGCCGGAAGCCTCCGCGTGGTTCCTCGAGGAACATCGCTTCCCGGGCTTTCATGCCCTCCAGGCAGGCTTCAATGACCTTCGAAGGCGGCAAATCGATCCCCTGCCAGTGGGGAGCCACCCAGGCGATGACCTCATGTCCGGAGACGAGGGCTCCCGTGAAGTTGCTCCAACGTTTCCGGATTTGGGCCGTCAGTGTGCCCCAGATCAGATCGTCCGGCAACTCGTTGATGAGAGACCGCGGTACTTTGGTGATGTTGGTTAACTGGTCGAGAGCCTTATCGGAGAGCAGAAACTTTTCGCCCTTCGAAAGCTGCACGACGAGCGTTACGAATTCGTGGGTTGTTCCGCGGCGCACCACGCCGGACAGGACGGGGCGGACCTTCGTGAGCAGTCTGCATCCCAGTTCTGAGACGGATGCGTCAACTTTGGCGAGTAATTCTTCCGTGATGGACAGCATGACGATCCCCCGGTTAGGATTCATCCCGGGCTGCGCCCGGCTTTAGAAGTCACCGGGAGGCCGGCAGGAGATAGTCGGCGCTCGATCGCTCCCTTGCCGCCGTCCACCTGGACGGTTCCGGCGGCTGTGGATGAGCAACCCAAACCAGTTGACCCGGAGCCGCTCCGTCCGGCTCTTGGCATGCCAGGTTCCCCTCCTAACCCGGCGCTGATCATCTGCCTCACTGCCGGTTCTCTGCCCGCCAGAGACTGACCGGCCCCCAAGCAGCGTGATCGGCCGGAGCGGAGGAGCCCGGACTTCGGCCCCTTGCGCCCAAAGGGGAACGTTCTCTCAGGCATACATCACACCCCGGTTCCTGCTCAGTATAACGCGCACGGCCGCTAAACCTTCCCGCCGTCCCATCCGATACATCCCCTAGGCTCACGCCCTCCGCCCGAACGCGGCGCGTGCTGCCCGGAGTCTCGTGAAAGGAGCGCACATGCAAACCGGAACTGTGGAACTGAACCCAGCAGCGCAAACCGACAAGTCCGATCACCGCGCAGGAAAGTACCTGGCCTTTCAACTGGGGCAGGAAGAGTTCGCCATCCAGGTCCTCAAAGTAAGGGAAATCATGGGGGTCCAGGAGATCACCGCTGTGCCCCAGACCCCGCACTACGTCAAAGGAGTAATCAACCTGCGGGGAAAGGTGATCCCCGTCGTGGACCTGCGCCTGAAGTTTGGCCTGCCCGAGGCGGCCTATACGCAGCGCACCTGCATCATCGTCGTGCAGGTCTCCCACGGATCCGGCAATATGCTGATGGGCATCGTCGTGGACGGCGTCTCCGAGGTCATCACCCTTACGGCGGCTGACATTGAAGACACTCCGGACTTCGGCCATGGCGTCACCGTCCCTTACCTGCTCGGGATGGCCAAGACCAAAGAAGGGGTCAAGATCCTCTTGGACATCGACCAGGTCCTCTCGACACAGGAAGTTCACAAATTGGAAGCGGTGTTGCAGAAATCCGAATTCTGACAAGACTCCTGCCCTCGGCAAAATCACTATGCCCAAACGAAGTAGACCGGAGTCCGCGGAGGAGAAGCTCCGCGCTCACTTGGAAGCGCTGGCCATGCAGGCGGTCCTGGCGGGGGATCTGGACCGGTCGCTGAACGTCCTCCAGCAGGTGGAAAGCGAAGCGGCTCGCGCGGGCCATCCGCGCTTGGCGCAAGAGGCCTCTTCGCTCTTGGCCCAGCTCTCGCAAGCCGCCTCGGGGGGCCAGGGCGGGTCGCCCTCGCCATGGGAGTTCATCAGCGAAGGCGTCCTGCGGTTGCAGCAAGCCCTGGAAGAGGCCCACCACGGCTCCGCCGTCGCGCCTGCGGGCGGGCCATCCCCGGCGCCGCCCGAGCCGGAACGGCCCGCCGCCGAAAGCCAGCCGCTGGCGCGGGATCCGGAGCTCGTGCGCGATTTCGTGGTTGAGTCGCGCGAGCATCTGGCCAACATTGAATCCAGCCTCCTGGCGCTGGAGCAGGATCCGGCGAACGCCGAGTCGCTGCACGCAGCCTTCCGCGGGTTTCACACCATCAAGGGGCTAGCCGGTTTCTTGGAGTTCGCTGCGATTCAGGAAGTGGCTCATGAGGTGGAGACGTTGCTCGATCTGGCGCGCAACCAGCAACTGAGCGTCACCCCGGAGCGGATCGACGTCGTTCTCAAAGCGGCCGACTACTTGAAAGCGGCCATACGTCAGGTGGATGCCTCCTTGGACGGCCGTCCGCTGGAAGCCTTCGCCGATAACCGCAACCTGCTATGGATGCTGCGCATGGCGGCCACCGCCGCCGCTGAGGACAGCCAGGCGGCCGCCGGGGCGGCGCAACCCGGCTTTGACGGCCGTCCGGCCTCCGGCCCCTCCGCCTCAGCGCCGGCGGCCGGCTCGGCCGAAAACCGCGCCATCAAGGTGGATACCGAAAAGCTGGATCATCTGGTGGACATGGTGGGCGAGATGGTGATCGCCCAATCGATGCTCCGCCACGATCCGGATTTGGCTCTCAACCGCAGCCCGCGCCTCCAGCGCACGCTGTCTCTGCTGAGCGGCATCACCAGCGACGTTCAAAAAACCGCCATGGGCTTGCGCATGGTCACCATCGGCACCCTGTTCCGCCGCATGGGACGCCTGGTCCGGGATCTGGCGCGCAAGACCGGCAAGCAGGTGGAGCTGGTGACCGCCGGCGAGGAGACCGAACTGGACCGGCAGATCGTCGAAGAGCTCGCCGATCCCATCATGCACATGCTCCGCAACTCGATTGACCACGGCATCGAGCCGCCCGAAGAGCGCACGGCGGCGGGAAAGGATCCGTGCGGCCGCATCACCCTGGCGGCCCATCACCAATCCGGCCAGATCGTGATTCAAATCTCCGACGACGGCCGCGGCCTCAACCGGGAAAAGATCCTTCAGCGCGGCCGCGAGCGGGGCTTGGTGCCGCCGGGAGTCACGCCCTCGGAGGCGGAGCTGTACAACCTGATCTTCGAGCCCGGCTTTTCCACCGCCGAGCGAGTGACTGAGGTTTCCGGGCGTGGGGTCGGCATGGACGTGGTCAAGAAGAACATCGTGCGCATGCGGGGCAAGGTGGAGGTCGCCTCGCAGCCGGGTCAAGGGACCACGTTCACGCTGAAACTGCCTTTAACGCTAGCCATCATTGACGGGCTGGTGGTCGGCGTGGGGACCCAACGCTATATCATCCCCATCTACTCCGTCGTCGAGATGCTGTGTCCTAGCCGGGATTCCGTCACTACCGCCCCCGAACAGGGCGAGATGGTGCTGGTGCGGGGCAGCCTGCTGCCGGTGATCCGCCTGAACGAGCGTTTCGGCGTCGAGGCCCGGGCCCAGCACCCCTCCGAAGGCTTGCTGGTTGTGGCCGAGCAGGAGGGCAAGCGTTTCTCGGTTCTGGTGGATGAGTTTATCGGCAAACAGGAAGTGGTGATCAAGAGTCTGGGCCCGATGTTCCGCCACGTGCGCGGGATCGCCGGCGGCGCCATCCTGGGCGACGGCCGGGTGGGGCTCATTCTGGATCTCGAAGCCATCTTCGCCTGGAAAGGAGAGGCGTGAACCCGGCTCTGGATCTCTTAGAGGCCGCCGAAGGCGGGCTCACGCTGAGCGCGGCCGAGTTCGAGCTCATTCGGAATCTGGCGCGCGAGCGCTTCGGCTTGGACCTGCGCCAGGGCAAGGAAGAGCTGGTCAAGGCCCGTTTGGGGAAACTGATCCGGGAGGGGCGCTTTCCTTCCTTCCGCAGCTATTACGACTACGTCGTCTCGGACCGCACCGGGGAGGCGCTGGTCAGCATGATCGATGCGCTGACCACCAACTACACCTCCTTTCGCCGGGAGCCCGCCCACTTTGAATTCTTGGTGCAACACCTGCTGCCCGCATGGCGCGACCGCCGCAGTTTACGGATCTGGAGCGCAGCTTGCGCCAGCGGCGAGGAACCTTACACGCTGGCCTGCACTCTTCTGGAGCACCTGCCGCCTTCATCCAGCCGGGAAATCCACATCCTGGCGACCGATATCTCCACCCGGGCTCTGAACGCCGCCGAACGCGGCATCTATCCGGCCGAGAGGCTTCGGGATTTGCCGCCCGGCTGGCTGCCCAGATTCTTCTTGCGCGGGCATGGAAACTATGAAGGGCACATGAAAGTGAAGCCCGAGGTCCGGCGGCTGGTCGAGTTCAGCCGTCTGAATCTGATCGAGCCGTTCAGCCACGCCGAACCGTTCGCATTGATCTTCTGCCGCAACGTCATGATTTATTTTGACCGGCCGGTCCGCCAGCTGGTCATCGAGCGCGTTATGTCTTGGCTGGAGCCGGGCGGGTATCTGTTTGTGGGCCACGCCGAGAGCCTGGCGGGCTTGAAGACGGGTCTGGAATATGTGCGCCCGGCCGTTTATCGCAAGCCCGCTCCGGGAGAGCTGTCGGCGGGGTCCCGGAAGGGGCGCCGATGAGAACGATCGTGGTTGGCGTCGCCGACTGCGCCGTGAGCAATGACCCGGACGCTGTGCTGGTCACACACGCGCTGGGTTCTTGCATCGGCCTGCTGATCCACGATCCGGTGGCGCAGGTGGGCGGCCTGCTGCACTACATGCTGCCGGAGAGCCGGCTAGACGCCGAGCGGGCCCTGCGGAACCCTTTCATGTTCGCTGACACGGGGATTCCGGAGCTGTTCCGCCGCGCTTACGCGTTGGGCGCGGTCAAAAACCGCATGGTGGTGCGCGCGGCCGGCGCAGCTCAGGTGATGGATCCCGACGGCGTATTCCAAATCGGCAAGCGCAACTCTCAGGCGCTTCGCCGGATTCTGTGGAAGGCCGGCATCTTGCTTCAAGGCGAGGAGCTGGGCGGCTTCAGCTCACGCACGGTCCGCCTGGAAGTGGGCACAGGCCGGATGTGGTGCCGCAGCACGGGCGAGCCGGAACGGGAGATGACCGGTTCGATCCACTTGGCGCAAGGAGTTGTGGAATGGCGTACCGTGTCCTGATCGTGGATGATTCTCCGTCGATGCGGTCGTTTATCCGCCGCGTCATCGAGATTTCGGGTTTCGACTGCGGCGTTTGCCTGGAGGCCGCAAACGGCGTTGAGGCCTTGGCGGTGTTGAACCGGGAATGGGTGGATCTGATCCTGACCGACATCAATATGCCCGGCATGGACGGAGCGGAGTTCGTCCGCCGCCTGGAGGCCGATGATTGCCTGCGCTCCATCCCGGTGCTGGTCATCTCCACCGACAGCAGCAACGCCCGGATCCGGCACATGCTGGCCTTGGGAGTGAAGGGTTACATTGCCAAACCCTTTACGCCGGAGGCCCTGCGCGCCGAGCTGGAGCGGCTCTTGGGGGTGCCCCATGCTTGAGACCGGTCCTGACCCAATTCAAACCTGCTTGCGCGAGGCCGCCCGGCAGGTTCTGGAAACCATGTGCTTCGTCACCGTTGAGGCGCCGGATCCCTCCGCGCCCCCACCCGAGCCTTCCTGGTGGCTTGAGGTGGACTTCCGCGGGGACCCCTCCGGGCGCTTTCATTTGGGCCTCTCCGAAGAGGCAGCCGCCACGGCCGCCGCGAACTTTCTGGGCGCCGAACCCGGAGCCCTGTGGGAAAGGGCGATACGGCGAATGTCCTGCTCGAGATGGCCAACATGATTTGCGGGGCCACGCTGAGTTGTTTGGAAAACGGGCGGCCGTTTGAGCTGTCGAGCCCGCGCCTCCTGGAGGGTGCGCCGGTCTGGCGGCCGGGGAGCGCCGCCTGCGTTCTGCCGCTGGATTGCGGGGGCGCCGTGATGCGCCTCTGGCTGGACTTGGACCGCGGATGAGCGCCGGCAAGAAGATCCGCGTGCTCGTGGTGGACGATTCGGCCATCGTCCGCAAGATCCTCTCCGAGTGCCTGGCCGCCGAACCCGGTCTGGAGGTAGTCGGAGTGGCGCCGGATCCCTATGTGGCCCGGGACAAGATCCTGGCGCTGGAGCCCGATGTCCTGACCTTGGACATTGAGATGCCGCGGATGGACGGCCTGACCTTTCTGAACAAGCTCATGCGCTTCCATCCGATGCCGGTCATCGTGATCAGCTCGCTGGGTCAATCCTCCACCCGGTTGGCGCTGGAGGCGATGCGGCTGGGCGCGGTCGAGGTCTTGGCCAAACCCTCCGGGCCGTACTCGGTCGGAGAGCTGCGGCACACGCTCGCGGCCAAGATCCGGGCGGCCGCGGCGGCGCGGGTGCGTCCAGCCTTACGAACCTCTGCCGAGCCGCAGACGGCCCCGGCCATTCCAGCCGCTCCGGCAGGCTCACTGGACACCACCGCGGTCATCGCCATCGGCGCCTCCACCGGAGGAACCGAGGCGATTCGGGAAATCCTGTCGGTGCTGCCGGCGGATTGTCCGGGGATCGTGATCGCACAGCACATACCGCCCGTGTTCTCCAAAGCCTTCGCCGAGCGCCTCAACCAAATCTGTGCGATGGAGGTGAAAGAAGCCGCCGACGGGGACTTCTTGGTTCCCGGGCGGGCTCTGGTGGCCCCGGGGGACTACCATATGCTTCTTCGGCGCTCGGGCATGGCGGCCCGGGTCGAAGTCAAAAGCGGCCCCAGAGTGCACTATCAGAGGCCCTCCGTGGATGTGCTGTTCACTTCGGTTGCGGAGGCTTATGGCCCGGACGCCATTGGGGTGCTGCTCACGGGCATGGGGGCGGATGGGGCCGAGGGCCTGCTCAAGATGAAACAGGCCGGCGCTCACACGATCGCCCAGGACGAGGCCACAAGCGTGGTCTTCGGGATGCCGCGGGAGGCGATCCGGCTGGGCGCGGCCGCGCAGGTGCTGCCTTTAGGCAGCATCGGCCGGGCGATTCTTGCGGCGGCTCAGAGCGGGCGCCGTCAGCCCTCCCAAAAGACGGCCTCCTGAGCGGCGCAAGGCCGCCATGGAAGCCTGTGCTCCGGCCGCCGTCCTTCGCCTGCGCCTTCCGGGCACGGCCCCCGGAGTCTGGCGCGCTGAGGCTACCGCAGGTAGTCAAACAGACTCCGCGGCGGTGTGGCGGAATGACTGGCGTAGGCCGCATCCTGATGCATCTTGGCGCGCTGGACTTCGAGCGCGGCTTCGGTCAAGTCGGCGTCACGGCGCAAGCTCAGCTCAGTTTTGAGCTGCACCTCCAGTTTGTGGGCGAAGTCGATGGCGGATTCCACTTTGCGCTGCGTCAGCCCGTAATCGCTGAGCTGGATGTTCAGATGGTCTCCAGCCAGCCGCAGCGAGGCCAGCGCGCTTTCAATGGCCGCCTGGTCGTTGTTTTCCAAGGCGAGGCGGAGCCCGTTCAGCGCGGCGAAGACGTTCTCCGGCGCCAGCGTGTCGTCCGGATTGCGGCGGTCAAAGATCTCCTGCGCCGTCTTGGAGGGCGAGAAGGTGGTGCCGCTGGGGTGTTGAATCTGCCGAGTGGCTTGAGGCACAAACTGTCGGCTGACGCCGTTCGGCTGGCTTCCATCCAGTTCATACACCGGCGCGTCGTCGCGGTCCCCGCTGAAGACGTAGCGGCCGTTGATCATGGCTTGGCTGGCGGTGACCATCTCCTCGAGCAGGCCTTGGATCTCGCCCGCGATGATGCGGCGGGTTTCCGCGGTCTGGGTGGAGTTGGCGCCTTGGGAACCCAGCACGCGGGCGCGCTCGACCAGCTTGACGGCAGTCTCGAGCGCCTCCTCAGCGGCGCGTACCTCGGACTGGACCCGCGCCAGGTTGGTCCGGATCTGATCGCTCCGGCTCAAGGATGCCAGCAGCTTGAGAATGTCGCTGATCTCGTCCGGCGCATCGGAGGGGTCGTTGACGCGAAGTCCCGACGAAATCTGACGGTTGGCGCGGTCCAGGGTTTGCTGGATGCGTTCCAGAGAAGCCAGGAACCGTTCCGAGGATGGATCGAGATTACGGATCATAATGTCCCCATACGTGCTGCTTATCGGATCATCCCCAGCACTGCTTCGGTGAGCTCACCCAGCAGGCTGAGCATTTTGGCGTTGGCCTGATAGGCGCGCTGGAACTGGAGAATCAGGATCGCCTCCTGATCGAGTGAAACGCCGGAAAGCTGCTGCCGGAGCTCCCGGGCTTGCGCGGTTGTGTCGGCGCGGAAAGCGCGGTTCGCCTCCGCTTCCGCCAGCCGCGATCCGACCGAGCCGGCCAGACGCCCGAAGAAAGCAGCGTAGCTGTAGCCGCCGATCATGTCCTGCTGCCGCCGCGGTTCGGCCAGCTCCGCCAACTGAAGGGCCACGCCGTTGCCCACGTAGGGAGGCCCGGGGCTGATGGCAGCCAGATTCTGCGCGTTCGCGGCCGGATTCAACGCTAAGGTCTGGGCCACGACGGCGTCGCCGGCCGAGTTGTAGGTGAACAGCGGGACGCCGCTGACGGGCGGCGGGCCCTCGGAGACCCAGCCCCCGGTGAGCAGCTCATTGATGCGGTCCGCCACCGCCTTGGCCAGCAGGTTGAGATCCCCAGCGTGGTAGGCGTCCCCGGCCAGCGAGGCCAGCACCTGGTTTCGCATCTCGAGCAATCCCCCCAACGAGCCTTGGGTCACCAAGGAGGTGATGTCGCGGCCTTCGGAGGCCACAATCCGGGCAGGTGCGGGGGCGGCGGCATAGACGGGAGGCGGGTCGGCGGGCAAATCGAATTGAACGCTGATGCGGTAGAGGCTGGCGCCGATCACAAGAGGGGACTGGCCACCGATCAGCACCGTGACCGAGCCGTCCGGCTGGTGCAGCACGCTGATGTTGACCAGTTCCGAGAGTTCCTCCAGGGCGGCGTGGATTCTAGTGTCCAAACCGGCATCATCCATGCCTCCGCTGCGCCGGGCGACGTTGTATTCGTAAAGCTGCTGGCCGATCTCGTTGATCTTGCCGACGGTCTGGCGAAGCTGGCGGTCGGCGTCGGCGGCGGCCCGGGCCATCCCTTCGGCGACCTGATGAAAGGCGTCGGCCAGCTCGCCGGCCCGCTGGATGACCTGCTCGCGGGCGGGCAGGCTGCCCGGCTCCAGGCTCCAGGCCGAGAAGGCCTGGAAGAGGTTGCTGAGGGCTGCCGGGATTCCCTGCCGTCCGGTGACGTCAAAGTAGCTCTCGACCGCCGCCAGGCTGTGGGCCAGCTCCGTGTAGTAGCCCAGCGACTCGCGCTGGCGGCGCACGTTCTGCTCGGCGTAAAGGTTGCGGGCGGTTTCGATCTCCCCCGCCTGCACCCCTCCGATCAGCCCGGTGCTCGGGTCGAACTCGGCCGCATGGAGAATCATGCGCTGGGCGGCGTAGCCCGGCGTCGAGACGTTGGCGACGTTGTTTTGGGAGACCACCAGCGCGCGCTCAAAGACGCCCAGGGCCTGGGCGGTGCTGATCAAGGAGGTAAGCAGGTTGGACATGGGTTAAGCCTCCGCTAATCCCCTGCGTATCTCTTCGGCGGGCGCTGGATTTCCGTGCGCATCATAGCCGCAGGTAAGGCTCGCCTTCAGGCGCGCCCAGCCTTCAAAGAACAGGCTGGCCTGCTCGAGCAGACGCTGGGTATGTTGCAATTGACGCCGTAAGGTTCGGACAGCGGCGGTGAACGCCGGGGTAGGGTGGAATTCCGATTTGGACGCCTCCAGGTGGAGCAACTGCATGTGGCGCAGAGCCTCCTCCAAGAGCGCCTGGCTCGTTTCCAAGCGGGCTGGGTTCGGGATGGCGGCAAGCGCTTGTACCTGTTGGAGGAGCTGTAGAGCCTCAACTAGATGCCCGGTTAGCATCGCGGTGTCCCCGGATACGGCCCATGCACGCCGGCGGCCATTGTCCAGGCGTCACGGTCGTTCTGAATCGGACCGCAAGACGACGCTGGCTTCCACGGCTAGCGGGCAGGGCCAGGGTGCCCGCGCGGATCTATTTTGCCCGGACGCATAAGCCCTTACGGATTCCGCAGGAGCCCTGCCATAGGCGGCTGGCTGGCGCTGGCCCGCATCTCGGCTGCGATCTTGCGGCTAAGTTCAGCCACGTTGACTTCGTAGCGCCCGGCGGCGTAATCCTGCCGCAGGCTTTCGACGCGCTCGGCGCGCTGGCGCGCCGCGGCGCTTAGCATGCGCGCCAATCCGCCGGTCAGCTCGGAAAGCTCCACGCGGTCGGAGGTTAGCCCCCAGCGCGGCTCCCCGCTGCGCGTCTCGAGTTGGCGGTCAACTTCCTGGGCTCCGGAGGCCTTGCCAGGCTGAATGGCCTGACTGCTGTTCATGTAGCGGTCATCAACTCTCATGGCTCGCCCGCCTAGGCTTCTACTCTGCCTTTCTTATCGGCCGCTCCCGCGAAAACTTTAGGGAAAGGCCGCCAAATACCTGACACGCGCCAGTTTTTTGGCGCTTCCCGTAAAGTGAAGCCGAGGCCGGCCGATTGTTCCGCTCTAGCGCTATGTCTTATCTGAAACGGCTTGTTTGGATCGGCGGCTCTGCGGCGTTCCACTCCTCCCTTCCGGACGCTCTCATCGGCTGCCGAGTGGAGCATTTTAGTGATGTTCATCAGGGGTTGCATTTTTGTCGCCAGACGGAGGCGGACGCCGTGCTGGCTTGTGTCCCGTTGGAGGACTGGACCGCCGAGGAGCTGTTGGAGGAACTCCGGCGGGTGCGCCGGGATGCCCCGGTGATTGTGCACCGTTGGGCGGGGGATCCGGAGGAGGCCTTTCGTCTGGCGAGGCTGGGGGCGGCGGCTTATCTGAGCGGGCCGCTGGAAGCCACCAAGCTGGCTGCGTGTTTGGACACGGTTTTCGAACGGCAGGAAAGCCAGGGGTTGTTGCGTCTGGCGGCGGGGCTGGGCGCCGAACCGTGGCGGGCGCTGCTGGTAGGGGAAAGCCAGGCCATGCAGGACGTGGTGGAAGTGATCCGGCTCGTGGGCGCCCGGCGCTGTACGGTGTTGATCACGGGCGAAACGGGGACGGGCAAAGAGGTAGCTGCGCGGGCTCTGCATATGGCGGGGCCGCGGGGCCGCAAGCCGATGGTTTCGGTCAATTGCAGCGCGCTGCCGGAACATTTGCTGGAGGCGGAGTTGTTCGGCCACGTCAAGGGGGCCTTCACCGGAGCGGTGCAGAGCCGGGCCGGCCGTTTCGAGCAAGCCGACGGGGGAACGCTGTTTTTGGACGAGATCGGCGATCTGCCCTTGGAGCTTCAGGCGAAGCTGCTGCGGGTGTTGCAGGAGCGCGAGTTTCAAAGGCTGGGCAGCTCGGAGACGATCCGGGTGGATGTCCGGGTCATCGCCGCAACCAACTGCGATTTGGTGGAACGCGTGCGGCAGGGCCGCTTCCGGGAGGACCTGTTCTACCGGTTGAACGTGGTGCCGTTGACGATGCCGCCGCTGCGGGAGCGGCTTTCGGATGTGCCGCTGCTGGTGCAGCACTTCCTGGAGAAGGTGTGCCGCATGGAGAACCTGCCGTTAAAGCGGGTTGAGTCGGAGACGTTGCGGCGATTATGCGCCTACTCCTGGCCGGGCAATGTCCGGCAACTGGAGAATGCGGTCGAGATGGCGGTGGCGCTGAGCGGAGAGCGTACCGTGCTGTATCCGAGCGACTTTCCGTTGCCTTCGGCGGCGGAAACGAAACCCCTGCGCAGCGCGGCAGCCCCGGTGGTGTCAGTACCCGATGACGGCCTGGACTATGAAGCGACCGTGGGGGCGTTCGAAAGGGAACTGCTTGAGCAGGCGCTGCGGAAGACGGGCGGCAACAAGAAGCGCGCGGCGGACATGCTGCGGCTGAAGCGGACGACGCTGACGGCCAAGCTGCGGAGCCTGTCGGCGCGGGCGGCGGGGGCATGAGCGGGCGCGCGGCGCGGCTGGAAAGCGGACCCGCGTTTTCCAATCCGAGAATGATTCTGAAGCGGCGGGATTTGGACCACTATAATGAAGTTTGGATCGGGGCGTGGCGCAGCCTGGTAGCGCACCTGCCTTGGGCGCAGGGGGTCGCAGGTTCAAATCCTGCCGCCCCGACCAATGGAAGCGAAACGCGCGCGTGCTGCGAAGGCTCAAGCTCGCTCGGTAAAGGTGGGATTGACAGCGAGGCGCCTGGCAGGTAGACGCGCGCGTCCGTGTCGCGTTCCCACCTTAACTTGCCCCGAAACTCTAAGCCATTCACTGGGGCGCCCCGCCTACTCATGAGCCGGCCGCCCGGTCGCGGGCTTCCGTTGTAAATCCCATTTTGTGCTGATCTCAGCGCGCAGTGACTCGACGCCAACCAGAAGCGACTGCGGGCAAGTGAACCGTGGCCCCGTGACCCAACAAACAGGTCTGCCCATTCATATACAGCACGGGACGCGAGGTGGGGAGAGGGAGCGGCCGACAGAGATGGTGCGCACGGAGGGGTCGGGGCTTACGCTGCTTGTGAACAAAGTTGGGATGCGGCGGCGGTGCAATTTGGGCGACTTACGCGACTGGACCTCGAGTTGGGACGAGCTGCGAGTGCAGACTGCCAGCGTGCGCATGGGTCGGCAGAGTTGGGGTTTGGTGTGTGCTCCACCTCTGCGGGTTGGTGGGGATTCTTGGTTGTGGTTGGTGGTTGGTTGGTTCTTCTGGGCTGTTTTGGCTGCTATTTGACTCCTTTTTGGGCTGGTTGCTAGTTTCGGTTGCCTCTTTTTTTGTATAAGTTAGGAGGCCTCCTCCCGCCTGCTCACCCCCGGCGGCCGGCTTCAGGGACCGGAGCTCACCCCCATCCGGTGAGGGCTGTGGCTGTGGGCGTCGGCGCTGTTGCCTAGGACTTGCGCCGTCCGCAGTGCGGGCCCCCACGA
>Ga0209381_1000564_pt1 | contig 85161 bp, 68 predicted proteins | sample DewCreD2012metaG_FD_184111 | JGI IMG/M metagenome (GOLD analysis project Ga0209381, IMG submission 184111) | Hot spring sediment bacterial and archeal communities from British Columbia, Canada, to study Microbial Dark Matter (Phase II) - Dewar... ... | reverse complement strand
GGGATAGCGCAGGGCGAGGCTGTAGGCGGGATGTCCACATCCCGCGAAGCCCGCGATGCCTCGCGGGACGGGGACGTCCCGCCTACAGGGGAGGCACTGTCTCGGGGGCGATCTGGTTCCCAGGCGTTGCCCTGAACTTTACGCTACGCGCCGTTCAGGCGGAAGAGAGGAGCGATCCACCTACATTTCCGGCCCGCACCCCCTCCTGCGCACGCCGGTTGACTTGCCTCGCGGGATTTGCTAAGGTTGCCCGGGGCGAGGGGCGGCGGAGCCTATGAACGCGATGGCCCGATGGCTGACGACAGCAGCGGCGTGTCTGGTGGCGAGCACGGGCGCGCTCGGCGCGGAAGGCTGGGACCAGTACGCCGCCTGGCAGGCGCGCCGCACGGTCTCCATCCCCGCGCCCGAGGCCAAGCAACCGAAACTCCCCGACCTCGACTGCGTGTTCGTGAGCTTCCCGACAGCGGAATTCCTCCAGCCCGACGGGGCCGACCTGCGGGTGGAGATCGGCGGCAAGCCGGCGCCCTTCAAGATCGTAGACATTGGTTTCGGCGGGCACGTGAGTCTGGTGGCCGGCATCTCCACGCCCTCCGACACCATGCACGTCTACTACGGCAACCCCGCGGCCAAGCCCCTCTCCAGCGACTGGGAGCCGCAGCGCGGCGTGTGGCTCGAGACACGCCCCTTCAAGGGCGGCGAGATCCGGACCCTGGCGCAGGCCCGCGACGCGTGGGCCAAGGCCCTGCCCGCCTACGGCGCCGCGCCCGTGCAACAGATCTTCCACGGCCTCAACCTCTTCGGCCCCTCCGACAACTACATGAGCCTCTACAAAGGCTGGCTCGCCCTGGACAAGGAGACGCAGATCACGTTTGCCATCGTGGTGGACGATCTGGGCTTCCTGCTCGTGGATGGCGCCCCGGCAGCTTCGTGGACGCAACTGGGCGGCACGCCGCGCGACCAGCATGTAGCCAGCGAGCCGCTGACGCTCAAGGCCGGCCTGCACCCGATCACCCTGGTGCACATCGAGGCCTCCGGCGCCCAGGCGGCCGGCGTGGCCTGGTGGACGCCCGGCATGCCACGCGGGCAGAAGTTCCTCCACTTCCAGATCATCCCGCCCCAGGCGTTCGCCCCCCTGCGCTACGGCAAACTGGTGGATTACGAGGTGCGCGGCCAGGCCGTGAGCGCCGATTTCGCCTCCTCGAACGAAGGCGACGCCTTGCTCGACGACGGCAAGATGCTCGTCCGCTTCGCATTCAAGGACACCAGCCGGCCCGCCAACCGGGCGCTCCTGTGCCAGCCGTCGTGGGACTTCGGCGACGGCACCACCAGCGCCGAGCGCGACCCGAGCCACGTGTACCTGCGGCCCGGCGACTACACGGTCACCCTCACCCTCAAGAGCCAGAGCGCCGCCTACGCGGTGCGCCAGAAGGTCCGCGCCGGCCCCGCCTACGCCCGGGCAGCCGCCGGCCACTGGGACAAGGTGGCCGACTACCAGCGGATCCTCCAGGGCTACCAGTTCGACAAGATGGCGACCCCGGACCTGCTGGTGGCCACGCAAGCCGCCGCCGAGCTCGAAGACCCCACCCTCATCGTGGCCGCGGGGCGCCCGCTCCTCGAACGCGGCGGCGAACTCGACGACGCGGCCTTCGTGCACCACTGCTTGCTCGTGGGCCGGCACGTGCGCGACCTGAAACCCAAGGACCCCGAGAAGGCCGACCCCCAGACCGTTGAGCGGAACGCCCGCGATCGCGCCGAGGAGGCGCTCCGCATCTTCGACGCCGCTGAGAAGCGCGCCAAGGACGTGGCGGCCCGAGCTCGCCTCTCGAACGAAAAGGGCGACATCTACTACTACTATCTCAACGACCTCGAGCAGGCGGAGAAAGCCTACGGCCGAACCCTGAGCCAACATGCCCAGACCGCCGACGCCCAGGTGCGGCTCGCCCAGATCCGCCTCGGCGACGTCTACCGCACCAAGGGCGACGCGCCCGCCGCCCTCAAGGCTTACGCGCGTGCCGCCGACATGCCCATCCACGACCGCACCGAGGGGGTCCAGGCCGCCCGCCGGGGCTCCTTCCCGCGCACCGTGGAGGACTACACCAGCCGCAAGCTCTACAAGGAGGCTCACGAGGCGCTCGACGAGTGGGACTGGGAGTTCCCGACGGACAAGCTGGTGGGCTACTCGTCGCTCCTGCGCGCCCGCCTCGCGGCCGCCGAGGGCAACCAGAAGGAAGCCGTGAAACAGGCCGAGGAACTCGTGCGCGGCAACAAGGAGAGCGAATACGCCGACGACCTGCTGCTGTTCCTCGCCGACCTCTATCTGGGCGACGGGCAGCTCGAGCAGGCCCTCGACGCCGCCTCCCGGCTCCTCGCCGGCTACCCGGCCTCCGAGCTCCAGGGCGAGGCCCATCTGAGGCGCGCCCGGGTCTACCTCCAGCAGGCCAAGCACGACGAGGCCGCCAAGGAAGGGCTCGACCTGGCCGCCGCCGACCCCGACGGCCCCAACGCCCCCAAGGCCCTGCTCCTCGCCGCCAAGGCCCAAGCCGCCGGCAAGAAACGCGACGAGGCGATCAAGACCCTCGAGCGCCTCGCCCAGAAGCACCCCACGACCCCCGAGGCCGCCGAAGGCCTCAGAATGCTCAAGGAGCTGCGACCCCGGTGAGCCGCCACGCCGAACGCCTCGACCGCTTCCGCCACCTCGTGCGCCAGGAGAAACTCGACGCCTTCCTGGTGGCCGACGCAGCGAACGTCACCTACCTGTCGGGCTTCCGAGGCGACAGCTCGTACCTCCTCGTCGGCCGCACGAGGGCCTGGCTGATCACCGACGGCCGCTACACCGAGCAGGCCACCGCTGAGGCGCCCGACTGCGAAGTCGTGCGCCACACCGTCTCGCTCGTGAAGTCCGCCGCCAGCCTGGCGGCGTCGGCCCGCGTCAGGACCCTCGGCTTCGAACCCAACGTCCTCACCGTGGCCACCCACGGCGACCTGGCGAAAGAGCTGAAGCGCACCAGGACGGTGCCGAAGAAGGGCCTCGTCGAGAAGCTCCGGCAGGTGAAGGACCGGGCGGAGATCGCCGCGATTCGTGGCGCCGCCGCGCTGGCCGACGCCTCGTTCCAGGCCGTCCGCTCGCGCCTCACCGCAGGCCGAACCGAGGCCGACGTGGCCCTGGAGCTCGAGCACGAGATGCGGCGGCGCGGCGCACAGCGAAGCTCGTTCGAGGCCATCGTCGCCGCCCGCCACCGCAGCTCGCTGCCACACGCTCAGCCCACGCGCGCGGTCATCCGGCCCGGCAATGCCGTGCTGGTAGACTGGGGCGCGCAGCGCAACCTCTATTGCTCCGATTGCACCCGCGTGCTCTTCCTCGGCCCGCCGAGCGCTCGCTGGCGCAGGGTCTACGAGGTCGTGCGCGCGGCCCAGGAGATGGCCATCGCCGCCATCCGCCCCGGCGTGCCCTGCCGCGAGGTGGACGCTGCCGCCCGCAAGCATATCGAGGCCGCAGGCTACGGCGACGCCTTCAAGCACGGCCTGGGCCACGGCGTCGGCCTGCGCGTCCACGAGACCCCCGGCCTCAGCGCACGGTCCGAAGACACACTTGCCGAGGGAATGGTCGTCACTGTGGAGCCAGGCATCTACCTGGATGGGTGGGGCGGAGTGCGCATCGAGGACCTGGTGCACGTGCGCCGGGACGGCGCGGAACTGCTCTCGTCCTTGCCGAAATCGCTCGAAACTGCTATCCTATAGGGCGACCCGTCAGGGCGCAGCGGCGTGCGAGTTCAGGACCTTGTCTCCAGGAGGTAATGTCTCCCGTGCCGATCATCACGACGAACGACCTGAAGAACGGCATGACGATCCTCTACAACGGGAAGCTGTACCAGGTCGTCTATTTCCAACACATCAAGCCGGGCAAGGGCCACGCCTTCGTTCGCACGCGGCTCAAAGATGTGCAGACGGGCCAGGTGATCGAGCCGACGTTCGCCTCCAAGGAGCGGATCGAGCAGGCCTACATCGAGAAGCGAGCGATGGAGTACCTCTACCGCGAGGGCGACCACTACGTGCTGATGGACCCCGAGAACTTCGAGCAGTTGCCCGTCAGCCCTGAGGCCTTCGGCGGCAAGGACAAGTACCTCAAAGAGAACATGGAGGTCCTCGTCTCGTTCCACGACAACGCCGTGATCGAAGTGCAGGTGCCGGACAGCGTGGTGCTCAAGGTGATTGACACGCCCCCCGGCGTGCGCGGCGACACCGTGAGCGGCGCGACCAAGCCGGCCACGCTCGAGACCGGCGTCACCATCCAGGTGCCGCTGTTCGTCGAGCAGGGCGGAAGCGTGCGGGTGGACACGCGCACCGGCCTTTACCTCGAACGCGCCTAGCGGCGCCCGCCCCGGGCGCCCGTGCGGCGCGAGACGGGAGCACACAGATGGACTTCGAGAAGATCCGCGAACTGGTCGAGAAGCTGACCGGCTTGATGGATGCCCGGAAGCTCGACGAACTGGAGATCGAGGTGGACGACCTGAAGGTCGCGCTCCGCCGGGGCCGCGGCCGGGAGGCCGCCCCCGTGGCCCCGGTGGCCCTTGCGCCGGCCGCCGCGCCGTCCGAGGCGCCCAGGCTCGGCACCTCGCCCAAGGTGCACGCCGAGGGCGTCCACATCGTCAAGTCGCCCATGGTCGGCATCCTCTACCGCGCGCCGTCGCCCGAGGCCGAGCCCTATGTCGAGGTCGGCGACGAGGTCAAGCCCGACACCGTGCTGTGCATCATCGAAGCCATGAAAGTCATGAACGAGCTCAAGGCCGAGGTGGAAGGCGTCGTCCAGGCCATCGAGGCCGAGAACGGCCGCACCGTGGAGTATGGCCAGCCCCTCTTCGTCATCGCCCCCAGGAGAGGCTGACCGCTCCCGCCGCTAGGAGCCCGTGGTCGTGTTCTCGCGAATCCTGATCGCCTCGCGTGGTGAGATCGCCCTCCGGGTCATCCGAGCCTGCAAGGAACTCGGCGTGCAGACCGTCTGCGTCTACTCCGAGGCCGACGCCGGCGCCCTCTACCTGAACCAGGCCGACCACAAGATCTGCATCGGCCCGGGCGAGAGCTCGCAGAGCTACCTGAACATCCCCCACATCATCGCCGCCGCCGAGGTGGCCGACGCCGACGCCATTCACCCCGGCTACGGCTTCCTCTCCGAGGTCGCCCACTTCGCCGAAGTCTGCCGCGACTGCCATCTGACCTTCATCGGCCCCTCCGTTGAAACCCTCCAGCTCATGGGCAACAAGGCCTCGGCCCGCCAGCTCGCCAAGAAGTGCGGCGTGCCCATCGTGCCCGGCAGCGAAGGCCCCGTCGAGAGCGACGACCAGGCGCGCGAGGTCGCCCGGCAGGTCGGCTTCCCCGTCATGATCAAGGCCGCGCGCGGCGGCGGAGGACGCGGCATGCGCCGCGCCAACAACGAGATCGCCCTGCTGAACCACGTCAACGTCGCCCGCGCCGAGGCCGAGGCCGCCTTCGGAAATCCCGCCGTCTACATCGAGAAGGTCATCGAGCGCGCCCGACACGTCGAAGTCCAGATCCTCGCCGACTCCACCGGCCGCGTCGTCCACCTCGGCGAGCGCGATTGCAGCCTCCAGCGCCGCCACCAGAAGCTCGTCGAGGAAGCCCCCTGCCCGATCATCACCCCCAAGCTCCGCCGCCGCCTCGGCGACGACGCCATCCGCATCGCCACCGCCGCCAAGTACTGCTGCGCCGGCACCGTCGAGTTCCTGGTGGACCCCGACGGCAACCACTACTTCATCGAGATGAACTGCCGCATCCAGGTCGAACACCCGATCACCGAGATGGTCACCGGCATCGACATCGTCCGCGAGCAGATCCAGGCGGCCGCGGGCAAGAAGCTCAGCTTCCGCCAGGAGGACGTGAAGATTCAAGGCGCGGCCATCGAATGCCGCATCAACGCCGAAGACCCCGCCAACAGCTTCAAGCCCTGCCCCGGCCTCATCACCAGGCTCTACTGGCCCGGCGGGCCCGGCGTGCGGGTGGACAGCCACGCCTACGCCGGCTACCGCATCCCGCCGAACTACGACTCCCTCATCGCCAAGCTCATCGTGCACCGCCGCACCCGCGAAGAGGCGCGCCTGTGCATGCGTCGCGCCCTCGAAGAAGTCGTCGTGGAAGGTGTCAAGACCACCGTGCCGCTCTACCTGGAGGTGTTCGGCCACAGCGCCTTCGTCAGCGGCCGAGTGGACACGTCATTCATCGAGAACCTCGAACGAGAGCACTGACAGGAAGGGAGCCAGCGCATGAGCATCAAGCCGCTCCGCCGCATCGCCAATTGGATCGATTTCGGGGCCAGCATCCTCGGCGCCGCATTCATCCTCACCGTCACGCTGGACCTCTGGCGCCAGCGCCTCGATCCCCTCCTGGCCAACTACCGCGCCCTGCGCTCGGGGCGCATCACCATCACGGCCGCCGCCCTCACCCTGGCCATCCTGCTCATCATCGGGGCCGTCCTGCGCGCCGTCCAGATCGTCACCGGCTCCACCGAAGGCCGCTACCTGCTCTTCGACACCCCCAGCGGCCCCGTCGCCTTCCGCGCCTCGAGCGTCGAGCAAGCCATCACCCGCACCGTGAACGCGATGGACGAGGTGGCCGACGCCGCGCTCGAGCTCCTCCTCCCCAAGGGCGCCAAGGTGCCGTCCGAGGCGAGACTACGGTGCCGCCTCTTCGACCGGCCGAACCTCCTCGCCATCCAGGACCAGGTGCGCGCCACCGTGAGCGAGCGCTATCTTGAAATGTTCCCTGGCCAGGAAGCGCTCCCCGTGCGCATCAGCGTCGAGCGGATCGTCTTCGAGACCCCCGGCCCCAAGGCCGTCCCCCCGGCCGAGGGTCACCCAGCCGCCGAAGGCAGCGGCGAGCCGTTGGCCTTCCGCCCACAGTACCCCGTGAGCGACTGAATCGCGTCCCCACGCCTAGCCGCCCCCCGCCGACCCCAACCTCCCGCAGGTTACCACCCTGCGGGAGGTTAGTGCCCCCCTCCCGAAAGTTCCAACTAGGGCCCCCCTCCCGAAGGTTCCAACACCTTCGGGAGGGTAAAAAGGTGCCCCCCTTGCCCCCCTCCCGAAGGTTCCAATACCTTCGGGAGGGTAACTCATTCCAGATTGTCAAAGAGCGTGTGCGGCGGCCTCGGGCTACTCGCGTTGGTTAGGCTTTCGCCGGCCGCCTCCGAGCCGCGCGCGACCCGAGGAGCCGCCTGCCTGCCGGCCAGGCATCGGCCCCTCGTCCAGCCTTCTCGCGTGCTGGCGGGGCGGCTTCATCGGCCTGGTTCAGGGGCCTTCGTCGCCGCCCATCGCGCGCCGCCCGTACCACGGAACAAGCCCCTCTCTCCGGCCAGGGGCCTCTCCCGTGCGTAGCTTGTCAATGCCCCGTCGCCCAAGGCGAGGGGGCACAGGCAATCAAGGCATAGGACCGATAGGACAGATAGGACCGATAGGACCCGGAAGGCTCGGCTCCTCTTCTGTCCTATCGGTCTTATCCGTCCTATTCGTCCTATCCTCTTCCACCCCCCGGTACGCATCGCCGCCAGTGGCTCGCCAGTAGCTCCGGAGCTTATGGCGAGGTGGCTATTCTCAAGCACTTGCCATCACGAGGCTTTGAGCGCTCTGGCTCGCCACAAGAAAATCTTTCCGTACAACCAAATATCCTCTTACATACACGTTGGCCCCGGTGGCCCATCGCGTCTTCCTGCTCCCTTCCTCCACCCACCGGTACGCATAGCGTCCAGTGGTTCGCCAGTGGCCCCCGGGCTTATGGCGGCGGGGCGGCATGCATGCTATTGCGGTGAAGACACTTCGGGCGGGCGGGCTCGACGCAAGAATTTTCGCGCAGGTGCTCGAGAAGTTGCTTGTGGGTGCTCGATGTCCCATCACGCCTTGCGCGGCAGCACCCGCCAAGCCAGGGCATAGAATGCGAGCGCCACGAGCAGAACCAGCCGGAACCCCCACGACACCGCCAGCACCATCGCCAGCACTGCGCCCACCACCGACGCCGCGCCGTTCACGCCCCACGCCCACGGCGTCAGCGCGGGACGCGTTGCGCCCAGCAGCCGCAGCCCAGAGGGGAAGGGCATGCCCATGAAGAAGGCCAGGCTCCCCGCGCACGCCGTGGCGACGAGCGCCCGGACGGCGAATGCCTGCCCCGCAATGCTGCCCAGCAGCCAGTCCATCCCGAACCAAAGGACCAGTCCCACCTCCAGAGTCCGCACGAGGCCCCGCCTCGCCGCGATTTCCGGTGGCACAGGCGTCCCGCCTGTGGCGCTTTTCCCTGCCACCAGACTCCCCAGCCCCGAGAAGACCATGAACGCTGACAGCACGATCGCCGCGGCGTAGATGGGGCTGGCGAGGAAGAGCGAGAGCTTCTGCATGAGCACGATCTCGATGAACATGTAGGCCATGCCCAGGCAGGCGAAGTAGATGAGGACGGGGAGAGACACGTGATGCGTGACGCGTGACGCGTGAGAAGAGTCGGGCTGGCGGCGGATGCCGAGGGCGAGGGGCAGAAGGATGAGGACGGCGCTGAGGGCGATCGCCTGGGCGAGGGTGACCCAGAGCACGATGCAGCCCCAGTCGGCATACCGCACCCACTGGCCGCCCAACTTCTCGCGCAGATGCCGAACCGCCCTCCAGCCCTGGGTGAGCGAGTGATACGGCCGGTCGTCCGTTGTCGCGCTGACGTCGAACGGGTGCGAGCCGATGAAGCCGTCGCGGTCGCCGGCCAGCAGCGCCCCGGCGGCCTCAGAGTGATAGGGGGCAGGAAGCCTGTTGAACGGGCCGATGTTCGGGTGCAACTCCACGTGCCGTGCGTCCCAGTACTCCGGAGGCCACCAGACGACATCGAACTGCCTGGCACGGCAGAAGGCGGCGGTAGCCGTGACCCGCGGTCGGCTGAATCGGGGCATGCCCACCAGGACGGATGCCGTGAACATGCCCCGGATCGCGATGAGTTGGTCCCTGATCTCCAACTCGCCGCAGAGCTTCATTGCCTCGCTCAGCGTGGACAGAATGCGAATGAAATCGCAATCGGCCACGGGGTTGCGTAGCCAGCGCGTGACGCACAGGATGCCGTTGGGGCTGAGGTGGTCGAGGTAGGTGCGGAAGGCTTCGACGGTGTAGAGGTAGCTCTCGTTGAGCGAGGCGACGCCTGCCCCCGCCGCGCCGAAGGACTCGACGAGGGGAAGCTGAATGAGGTCGAACTTCTCGCGGGTGCGGGCGAGGAAGCCGCGGGCCTCGGAGACGACGAGTTTCACCCCAGGCTGGCGGTAGAGGTGCCCCGCGAAGACGGCCTGAGTGCCTGTCATCAGGTCGGCGATGGCCGGGTCAAGCTCCAGCGCCGTGATGTCGGGGCAGCCGTGGTAGCGGGCGAGCCACACGTCGCCCCCGCCGCCCGCGCCAATGATGAGGGTCTTGGGCTTGTCGAGGAGGTGGTAGGGCAGGGCGCTCGTCGTGTAGTCGAAGATCTCGGCCTGTCTCGGATCGTCGAGGCGGTAGATGGCGGAGGCGGAATCGCCATCCACAAGGATCGCCCGCTGCCTCGGCTGGTCCTCCTGCCAGGCGAGGCTCAGGCCGGGCACGAGGCGGATCATCGAGCCGTCCAGCACGTGGACCGTGCCGAGGGGGCTGGTGCGGGTCTCCACCACGTTCGCCCCCATGTCGCGCAACGAGCTGAGCGCCTTGTAGGGCGAGACCTTCATCTCAGGCCGAGCGACGACTGCCAGGCAGGCGCACATGAGGGAACCGGTGACGGCCAGCCCCCACTGTCTCACGTAGACCGCCCAGCCTAACGTGGCCACGGCGAACGCCCCCGCCGGCAGGGCGGCGGGGAAGGCCACGAACATCATCCCCACGATGCCGGCCGAGCCCAGCCCCGAGCCGAGCAGATTCCAGAAGTACAGGCCGTGCACCCGCCGCGCCTCGTGTGTGAGGGCCAGGCCGATGCACGTGGCGCCCAGGAGGAACGGCACGAAGTGGATGAGGGAGTAGAGGGACAGGTTGGCGAACTGACGCCAATCCCATGCGAGCTGGAAGATGTCGAACGGCACGCACTGTGCCAGGAGGAACGAGGCGGGAATGGCCAGAGCGAAGGCCAGCGCGAGGGCCGTCATGCTCCGCTCGAAGCGGCGACGGAGGCGTTCGCCCCACAGCGCCAGCAGCGTGCCGCTCGCCCCGAAGCCGAGCAGCGCCGTGCTCACAACCAGGTAGGCGAAGTGGTGGCCGAGCGCCACCGAGAGCGCCCGCATCAGGGCCACCTCGTAGGCGAGGATGGCCGCCGAAACGCCGGCAATCAGAGCGGACAGCCTCATCGCACTTCCCGGGTCAGCGGCACGAAGGCCACGCCCATCAGACTCTCCGTCCGCACCTTGCCCTGGGCGTCCTTCGTCACCCGCACGAGGTCCTGGAAGAGGCCCGGCGGGCCGACGGGGATGCACATGCGGCCGCCGGGCTTGAGCTGCTTGAGGAGCGGGGGCGGCACGCTCCCCGCGGCGCAGGTGACGAGGATCGCGTCGAACGGCCCCTTCTCGGGCCAGCCGAAGTAGCCGTCGGCCACTTTGACCTCGACGGTCTTGTAGCCCAGGCGCTTCAGGCGTGCCGCGGCCTCCTCGCCCAGGGCCTTGATGATCTCGATGGAGTAGACGTGCGGCGTCAGTTCGGCCAGCACGGCGGCCTGGTAGCCCGAGCCTGTGCCGATCTCGAGCACCTTGTCTCCCGCCTTCAGCGCGAGGGCTTGAGTCATGTAGCCGACGATGTAAGGTTGCGAAATGGTCTGGCCGTGGCCGATGGGCAGGGGATTGTCGTCGTACGCGCGGTGTCGCAGCGGCTCCGGCACGAACTCGTGCCGTGGCACTCTGCGCATGGCCTCGAGCACCGCCGCGCTCGATACGTCGCGGCGCTCGAGTTGGAGGCGTACCATCTCGGCCCTTTCCTCGGCCCGGGGATCAGGCGGGGGCGGCGCTGGGTCCGCCAGCTCCCTGGGCGGTGGCTGGGCGGGTCGGATGGGCGGCGCTGCGGCCGGCGCTCCGGGACGGCTCAGGAGGAGTGCCGCTGGAATCGCAAGCGCAATCGCTGCAAGTACAAGCGCTGCCTGAGGCCGCATCGCGCATCCTCCGAGTCCAGGCTAGCCGAGGCGGGCGGGCATGTCAAGAGGATGCACGCTAGGAAAAATTCCGGTTGACAAGCGCCATGCATGGGGGTAAAATCAAAGGTCTCTATCGAGGCATTACGCTCGGGGCACCGGGAATCGCCATTCCGCCCCGATCCGGCCCGCGCGGAGGAGAATCGCGACGATGAACAAGCAGGAGCTGGCCTTCTACAAGAAGCTGCTGCTCGAGCGGCGCAGCATGCTGGCGGGCGACGTGAACCACTTGGAGGAGGGCGCCCTGCGCAAGTCGAAGGACGATGCGGCCACGCTCGACATCTCGAACTTCGCCGATCTGGGCAGCGACAATTTCGAGCAGGACTTCATGATCGGCCTGATCGAGAACTCCGAGGAGACTCTCCGCGAGATCGACGCAGCGCTCGATCGGATCGACCACAACACGTTTGGCCTCTGCGAGGAGTCGGGGCACCCGATCGGCAAGGACCGCCTCAAGGTCATCCCGTGGGCCAGACTGTGCATTGAATGCCAGCGCAAGGCTGAGCAAGAGACCAAGGAATAATGCGGACCGGGCACGTCTTCGGCCTCACAGCCGCCTTGGGCCTCGTCGCGGACCTCGTCTCGAAACACTACGTCTTCGCCTTCCTGGGCCAGCTCGCGCCCGACGCTCACGGCCGGCTCCGCTACCCGGTGCTCGAGCCCTGGCTCGTGCTCCAACTTGAGCGGAACACGGGCGGCGTGTTCGGCGTGCTGCGCGGCAAGGGCTACCTGTTCGCCATTCTCGCGGTGGCGGCTCTCGGGGTGGTCGGCTGGATGCTGAGGAAGGCAGGTCCCGACCAGCGCCTGCTGCCGGTCGCCCTGGGCCTGGTGGCCGCGGGCGCCGTGGGGAATCTGGTGGACCGCCTCTGGTTCGGCCACGTGCGCGACTTTCTCTACGTGGAGATCATCAACTGGCCGGCCTTCAACGTCGCCGATGCGTGCATCTGCGTGGCGGCGGGCCTGCTTGTGCTCGAGATCTATAGGGCCGAGGCCCGGGAGCGGCGGGAGGGCGCCGCCGGAGGCAAGCGGTAGCCTGCCGCCGTCGCCGCTTCAGCGGATCAGCCGCGCGTCCGCCCAGTCCACGTGGTCGCAGATGTCGAAGTCCCCGCCGAAGTCCACCACCAGCGTGAGGCGAGCGGCTCCAGTCACGTCGAGCGCGACCGGGACGGGATGGTCACGGCCCGTGAGGCCCTTGCGCTCGAACTTCGTGACGCCGTCGACCTGGACCGCCACGTCCACGTTCCCCCGCTCGCCCACCTCGTCGTCCAGCCCCACGGTGGCCAGGAAGCGGCGGTAGGCGCCGCCCAGGGCGTAGGTGAGCACGCAGCGCGAGTGGACGCCGAGGCCCTTGCGGAAGGTCTGCCCGCCCAGGCGCACCGGATTCCCGTCCACGCTGCGGTCGCGACGGTAGCCCCACACGAGGTCGAAGTAGGGCGTCTCCCGCACCTCGCTCGGATCGAGATCGGAGAGATAGACCAGGCGTCCGCCGCGGAACTCCAGGCTCAGCAGCCGGTCCACGCGCAGCGCCAGGGCCGGGCCGAAGGCGGCTTGGAGTTCCAGGATGCCGGGCCTGAGTCCCTTGAGCTGGCCGGACACCGTGGTGCCATCGTCGGCGCTGGCGATGGCCAGCACGCCGTCGCCCGGGGCGATTGAGACCGCCGCTTGGGCGGCCAGCACGATCGCCGTGAGGCGGTCGAAGGCCACCTCCAGGTCCCCGAGCAGGGCCGAGCGGAACCTGATGCCCGTTGCGCCGAGTGACTCAAGCGTGCCCTCGATGGTCTCGCCGTTGCGGAGGAGCAGGCGGTCGAGCTTCTCGGCCGCCTGGATCGGCTGGCCAGGCCGGGGGCCGGGCAGCTCGATGCGCGCGATGGCGGAGAGGGGACACTCGGCGACGCCGAACGCCGCGGTGCGGAGCGTCACGGCGCGGCTGCTGCCCCCCTCGATGGCGCCCCGCAGCGTGTCGCCGTTCCGCAACCTGATGGCCGCCGCGCCGGCTTCCGGGAGAGCCTGGCCCTTGCGGAACTCCAGGGCGAGCAGATCGGCACAGGCGAGGTGCCGGGACTCGCTACCCACCTTGAGCTCGACCGCTGGCGTGGCGCTGATGCCCAGGAGAACCCCCTCGACGATTTCATCGCTCACGGTCACGGCCCGCACGGTCGCGTGCGGCGGCGCGGCTCCGGCGAAGGCAGCCAACGCCTGGGAAATCGCCGTGAGCAGGAGGCATGCTCGGACCACCATCGGGCTACTCCTCCGGAGGATGCTCCATCGGCTCATCGTCCCTGCCCGGCTCCTGGGCCGCGGGGGGCTTGAGGGCGAAGGCGCGGTACTCGGCGATCTCCTTCGGGTCCACAGCCTTGAAGGGCTTGAGGGCCTCGAGGATGGCGCGCTGGAGCTGCGTGTCCTCCTCGGAGTCGCAGGCGAACTCGGCGCCGCGTTCGTCGGCCACCACGATGCGCAGCCAGGCGCGCAGCAGGCGGCGCGCCTTGTCGCGCGTGACGCCGTTGCCCAGTTCCTTGTACCAGGCGTCGAAGCCGGGGTAGGCCGCTGGGTCCAGACCGTCGAACTCGGCCAGCCGGCTCAGGGTCTCCTTGTGCTGGGCGAAGTGGGTGGCCGTGTAGCGATGGAAGGCGCCCGTCTCGCGCAGGTGCTCGAACTCCTTGGCCGTGAAGGGCGCCTGGTAGGCCACGCGGATGTCGGGCTCCACGCCCTTGCCGTGGATGCTGCGGCCGCTGGGCAGGAAGTACTTGGCCACGGTGAGCTTGAGCCCGCTCTGGCCCGCGGTGGCCTGAAGCGGGAAGAGCTTCTGCACGCTGCCCTTGCCGTAGGTCCTCTGGCCGACCAGGATCGCCCGCTTGTGGTCCTGGAGCGCGCCCGCCACAATCTCCGATGCGCTGGCGCTGCCGCCGTTGACCAAGACCACGATCGGGTAATCGGGGTGCGTGGTCGGGTCCTTCGTGCGGAACTCCTCGCGCGGCGCCACGCGCTTGTTGCGGCCCTCGGTGTAGACGATCAGCTTGTCGTCCTTGAGGAACTGGTCGCTGATCTCCACGGCGCTCTGGAGCTGGCCGCCCGGGTTGTTGCGCAGGTCGAGGATGAGGGCGACGATGCCGTCGCGCTCCAGAGCGGCGAGCGCCTTGTCGAGATCGCGCGCCGTCATCTCGCTGAACACGGTCAGACGCACGTAGCCCACCTTGCCCGGCAGGACGCGGGAGCTCACGCTCGGCACGTCAATGTCGGCGCGCGTGACCTTGAGCTTGCGCTTCTCGGCGGACCCCGGGCTGGTGACCGTGATCTCGACTTCGGACCCCGGTTTGCCGCGCAGGAGGCCGACGATGTCGTCGGCCTGCTTGCCCGTGGTCGGCTGCCCCTCGACCTCGAGGATGCGGTCGTAGGAGCGGATGCCCGCCTTGTAGGCCGGGCCGTTGTAGCTGGGCCGCACCACCGTGAAGAGCGGCGTGTCGGCGGCGTCGAAATGCTTGAGGAACTGCACCACGGCCCCGATGCCGCCGTAGTGGCCCGAGATGTGCTCGCGGAACTTCTTCCAGTCCTCCTCGTCGAAGTAGGCGCTGTGCCGGTCGGGGTGTGGGCCGGCCTGGACCGCGTTGACCATGCCCTTGGCCGCCGAGTTGACGAGGATATGGTCGGGCAGCGGCTCCTCGACGTGGAACATCTGGATGCGGCCCTTGATCTCCTCGAGCAGCTTGTCGTTGAGCGAACCCTCGCGTGCCTTTGGCCGCAGGAGGAGAGCGCGGAGGCTGCGGTTCTGAAGCAGCACGCGGGCCAGGCGTCCCGTGGGCGTGGGCTCGGCCTCCATGGCCTTCAGAATGCCCTCGACCGGCTCCGCGAAGTCGTCAATCTCGGCGAGCACGAGGGCGCAGTCGCGTCGCACGCCCTCGTCTTTCGCAGAGGTCAGGAGGCGCCGCAAGGCCGCGTTGGCCTTCTTGAGGCTCTCATCGGTTGTGGCCGTGAAGTACAGAGCGCGGGCCACGGCGCGGGCCACCTCGGGCGCGAGGGAAGCGTCGTCGGCCAGACGACACAGCTCGCGCTCGGTGACGGGCAGGTCCCGCGCCGGCTCCTCCCCGAGAATGGTGGCCGCCGCGACGGCGAGTTCGGGCGCCCGCTTGGCCTCGATCAGGGCCACAAGGGGGCGTACTGTATCCTGGGCGCTGCCCAGCTCGCAGAGGGCCTTGGCGAGGGCGAGTTGGGCCGGCGGCTGGGCCTTGGCGAGCTGGTCCTTGAGGAACGGCACCGCGTCTGCCCCGAGCTGCGTGAGCTCGCGCTGGGCGGTGAACAGCTCCTCGATGCTGGCCCGCCTCAGTCGCGAGACGATCGCGTCGACCTGCTTCTGGAGGTCGGCCTCAGCCGCTGCGGCGAGCGGCGGGAGACAGAGGGCGGCGAGCAGGCTCACGGCAAGGCATGGGCGACGCATCGGGCTACTTCTCCTTGGACGGACGGATGCGGTGGACGCGCACGGCGCCGTCGCGCGGCGCGACGGGGGGCGTCCAGAGGGGGGGCGGGCCGGCCGGCCGCCCGGTCAGCACCACATCGCCGAAGTAGGCCGGGGTGAAGCCCCGGACCATCAGCGCCCGGTCACGGTCGAGCATCATCCCCGGAGTGAGGGAAATGGACTTCACGGCGCGATCGCCGTCGTCGTCGGTCACGGTGACGTTGAAGCCGAAGCGGAGGCCGGGCTTGGGGTCCTCAATGCCCAGGTAGTCCCAGGGGAGGGCGATCTCGTAGACCGCGCCCGAGTTGTCCTCCTTCAGGCGCACGCGGTACTCGCCACTGGGCTCGTCCTCGCCCTCGTCGTCGCGGCGCTCGTCCTTGCGCGTCAGCGCCAGCGTGAGTAGCAGGTCCCTGCTTGTGAAGCGGTAACCGTAGCCGCCGTCATTCTCGCAGTCCACCGAGATGATCAGCCCGTCGCCAATCCAGGTCTCTCCCTGGCTCGTGTAGGTCCGGTGCACGTCGTCGGTCACGTCAACGGCGAAGTAGAAATAGCGGGCGTCCCAGCCCGTGTAGACGACGGCGGAGAGGTCGCTGGGCGAGCGCCAGCGGGCCTCGGCGATGGGAATGCCCTGCACCTCGTCAATGGCGGCCGGGTCGTCGAGGCGCGCCGCCAGGTCCGCGCGCCAGGGCTCGTCAATGGCGCCGTCAATGTTGGGCGGCACGGCCATGTGGGCCGCCTCGAACGTCGTCGGCGAGCGCGCGGCGAGGGCCTCGCGGAGCGAGTTGAGCTGGTCCTTCAGCGTGGCGTAGTCCGCGGCGGAGAGCGACTCGCTTGCGCACGCGCGGGCGAGCATGGCGAGAGCGTGCCTCTCATCGCCGCGCTGATAAAGGGCCGTTGCGAGCGAGGCCAGGGCCGCCGGGTCGCCCACCTGAGCGCGGGGGGTCAGGGCGGCGATGCTACGATCCAGCGCCGCGCGCTCCGAGGACCCGAAGGCGAAGATGCCCCGGTCGGTGCCGAGCACGAGCAGGCCCTCGGCCAGCGCGGTGGAGAGTTCGCTGGCGCCTCTGGGCGAGGCATCGCCCAGGATGCGGCCCGTGGCGGCATCCAGGAGGAACGCCGTGCGCTGGCCCGCATGGCGCCCTGCGATGGCCACGAAGCGGTCCCCGGCTGCGAGGGGCGAAGGCTGCGCGATGGGCAACGGGGCTGCGCGCCAGCGCTCGGTCAGGTCGCCCGGCTCGAGCGCGCGAACGACCAGCGCATTCTCGTTGTCGCGCTCCGCCACGTAGAGCCCTGCGGGCGTCAGCGCCGCGTCGGTCAACGAGCCGCCGAGCACGGTGCGGCGGCGGTGGACCTTGCCTGTGTCGGGCAGCAGCGACACGATCTGCGCATTGTGCAGGAAGCTGTCGGGCACCGCATAGGCAAAGCGGCCGTCGTCGCTTGCCAGGATGCGGTTGATGCTGAAATCGAGGTGCGATTCCCAGAGGTCCTTGCCCGCCCCCAGATCGAGTGCATGCACCGTGTGGTCGTCCACGACCACGTACAGCCTGCCCAAAGCGGCGACCCAGGCGGGGCGGTCCGTGAGGCGGGGCAGGCGGAAGGCGGCCTCGTCGCGGCGGAACCCGATGGTGAGGTCCGGCGTGCCCTCCTGCTCCTTGACTCCGATGACGGCGGCTGGGCTCTCGGCGCAGGCCCACACGCGCCCGTTGTGAACGAAGAGCCCCCTGGCGAGCAGCACCCGCGTGTCGAGCTGGCGGCTCCACACCTTCCGGCCGTCGGCCAGGGCGAAGGCGCCCACCTGGCCGCCCGCGAGGCCCGCGTAAAGCGTCCGGCGCCCGGCCGCCAGGGCCACGATACGCCGATGCTCGGCCCGTCGGCGGGCCATTGGCCTCCAGGGCGGTTCCTCTTCGAGCTCGAGCCCTGGGGCGGGCGGGGCTTTGGGCGCCACTTTGGGGGCGGCGGGAGCGGCCGGAGGGTCCTCGATGGCCTCGCCGAGCGCGACCGCCCAGCGCTCTACCCCGGTGGCAGGGTCCAGCGCGCGCAACTGATCGAACGCCGCAAGGATGAGCTGGCCGCCTGCGAAGAGGGCCAGGCCATTCCAGTCGTCCTCCTCGCGCTGCCACACGAGTTGCCCTGTGTCGGCCCGGCGGCACTCGACGGCGTCATAGGGTGTCGTGCGTTCGAAGCTGCGTCGCCCCGTGGCGAAGTAGATCAGCCCCGACGGCGCGCCGGGCAACGAGAGCACCTGCACGCGCTGGTGCGCAACGCGCGTGTGCACCTGCCAGCGGGGTGACATGGGCTGCCCCGTCCCGGCGTCGCGCGAGAGGTCGCTGAGCTTGGCCTCGACGGTCGCTCGCGCCGCAGAGGCCGCCTCTGTGGCCATCACGTGCGCGAGGGAGGCGAGGTGCGCCGCGAGAGCCTTGGCATTGGGCCGCGCGAGCAGGAGCAGCATGGCCTGCTCGGCTGCCGCGCTGTTCGGGAATGTGCGGACCACGGCCTCGAGCGCCGCCTCGGTCTGCGCCTCGGCCAGCTGCGTCGCCCCGGCCGCCTCGATGGCGCCGTAGGCTGCGCGGCCCCGAGTGCGGATGATTCGGGCGATCTCCCCGGCTGCCAGGGCCTGCGCCGCAACGGTCAAGCCGCCCTCGAAGCGACATGGCGCGGCGCCGAACTCCGCGATGATTCTCTGGTAAGCGGCAATGGCTTCCGCGGGGCGGTCTTGCTCCTCGCGGCGGCGTGCGAGCGCGAGAAGGGCTGCCGCGCCATCCTGAGGGGCGGGGGCAAGCGTGGCAGCCTTTGCGAGGGCGGCTTCGTCTCCGTGTTCGCCCAACGCGCGCCAGGCGGCAAAGAGGGCCTGCCGGGCACGGCGCGCACTATCCTGGTCCCCTCGGGCATCCGCGAGGCGCAGGGCGGCCTCGAGGAGGGGAATGGCCGCCTGGTGTTCTCCGCGCTCCAGTTCGTGGAGCCCGGAGGTGAGCGGCAGCACGGGATCCTTGGGGTCCTTCCCGCGCCGCAGGGCGAGGGCGGCCAGGGTCCCCGCCCGGTCGCTGTAGGCGCAGAGGCGACCGGCCGAGGCCACCAGGAGCGCCTGTTGTCCGATAGTGACATTGCCCGGCTCCTCGCCGGCCTGCCAGAGACGCGCGATCGTCCGCTTGCCATCGGAGGTCTGGACCGCCAGGAGCGCCTTCTGGGTGGGGACGTAGAGGCGCCCGCGGCACAGGGCCGGTCGCGCGACCGCCGCGTGGGGCAACTCGACCTCCCAGAGGCGGCGTCCCGTGAGCGCATCCAGGGCAACCACCTGATTCCCCACAGCGAAGGCGGCGCCTCCGTCAATCCCGAGCAGATACCGCGCACCCTGTCGCGGAGCCGACCAGGCCAGAGACCCGCTGACCGCGTCGAAGGCCAGGACGTGGGAGGCGTCTTGTGGCGCCACAAGGACCATGCCTGCGTAGGCGGTTGGTGGGTTGCCCGCCCAGCGCTCGTTGCGCTCGAGGATGCTGCGGCGCAGGTGCGTGGCGAACGAGGGGTAGCGATGCACCCAGCGGAGCGCCCCGGTGGCTGCGTCCACCGCGGCCACGGCGCCCAGGTTGGTGGCGTAGTAGACGGTGCCGCCCGAGACGGCGGGCGGGGCCGGTGTTGCCCCCATGCCGAGAAACGCTGGGATGCTGCGGGAGCAGGCGAACGTGCGCCAGAGCTCCTGGCCCGTTGTGGCGTCGAGAGCCACCAGGCTGGCGCGGGCCTCCTCGCCCAGGTGGGTGATGCCGACGTAAACCCTCTCCCCAGCTACCACGGGCGGGGTCAGCAGGAGCGTGGTCTTGGATCCCAGGGACTTGCCCGGCCTCTGCTTCGCTTTGCGCGGAGCATCCCGCTCCTCGGGTCGCTTCGGGTCGGGCGCTTCCGCTGGTTTCTCCTCGGGGGCTGGCTCGCGCCTCTCGTGTGCGAACACCTTGCGCCAGAGCAGGCGGCCCGTGGCCTCGTCGAAAGCCGCCAGCTCCTGGGCCATGCGGACGAATGCCCGGCCGTCAGAGCACGCAACAGCATGCAGAGTCTCATCCAGGATGGGGGCAGGACCCTGCCCGGGTGCATCGGGGAACAGCCAAACGAGGTCCCCTGTCTCGAGGCTCAATGCATACACGCCGCCATGGTCCGCCAGGAATGCTCGCGCGCCCATCACAGTCGCAAACATAGGCATGGCAACTGGATAGGTGGATTCGCCCGTGCCTGGGCGCTGGCTTCGCACCGCGGCATAGGGGAGGGGGAAGCGCCAGGCCAAACCGCCCACATCCTCGAACCCAGCCGCCACCCTGGCGTGCGTGGCGTCGCCGCCGAGCGCCGGCCAGGCGTCCAGCGCCTGGGAGCCAAGCGGCATGACCTCACGACCAAGGAACGCCGCGACCGAGAGTTCCTCGCCACCCACGCGAAGCATCTGGGCGGCGTAGTGCGCCCTGAGTCGGTCGGCGATGGCCAGCGCTGCCCTCGTGTGGCCCAACATCTTGTGGCAGACCCACATGCGAGCGAGAACCGAATGGAGGGGCACGCTGGGCTCGGCGCAGGCGTCCAGCAGACGGCCCCAAGCTGAGAGGGCACCCGCGAAGTCTGCTCGCTCGAAGGCCAGCGCTCCCAGAGCCGACAAGGCGTCGTCGCCCGAGGAACTCGCAAGGTAGCGAAGAGCGACGGCTTCGAGCAGGGAGGCATCCCGTACAGCCACGGCGCGATCGAGAAGGGCTCTGGCTGGGGCGTCGTAGGCTTGGCGATAGAGCTCGAGCGCGGGGCCGGGGAGTCTGGCGAGCTCGAGGGCGGCTGCCTGCTGGACCGTCAGGTACAAGGCGGGGTCGTTCTGTGACGCCACGAGGGGTTGTGCCCCCGACTTGCCGGCGTACTCGGCGACGCGCTGGTAGGCCTCTACCGCTTGGCGCCAGTGGCCCGCGCGGGCCTCGGCGCGCGCCGCGGCCAGGAGTTTCTCGGCATCGCGGTCTGCCTCGAGGTAGAGCGCCGCGTCGTCGCTCGGCGGCCGGGTCTCGGCAGCGCCTGAGGAGAGCGCGCTGAGCGCCAGGCAGACGGCGCTGATGGCGGAAAATGTCCTCCGCAGCACAACTGCGTCCTCAGTGGCCGAGGGAGAGCACAGCGGAACGGCTTGCATTCCCGTCCCGAGTATATCATAATCACGAAACGGCAATCAACTGTTTTCGCCGCCGGAGAAAAAGGTGCGGCAGCTCGGGAACGAGCGACAGAACTTCAACGAAACATCCCTTGACACAGCCAAGGTCGGGGGTATACTAACAGTGGGCGGGTGCAGATACCAAGTCAGCGAGACTCACCGACTTAGGGCAACCCATGGCGAGACGAGTGATGAGCTTGGCCGGAGCCCTTCTCTCGAGCGAGCGCGCTCAGGTCACGGTAGAGTACGCGCTGGTGGTGTCGGTGGTGGCGGCCCTGCTGATGGGCGTGTCGGCCATGGTGGTCAGCGGGCTGTCGAACCACTACAGGGAGATAACGTCCGTGGTGTGCCTGCCGCTGCCGTAGGCGTCGGGCCCTTTTTCAAGGAGGTCGAGTATGGGTTTTGGGCGTTGGCGTAGGCGGGGCCAGTCCACGACAGAATACATTCTGATCGTGGTGCTGGTTGCGGTGCTGTCGATCGGAATCATCACCGTCTTCGGCAATCAGATTCGCGACCTGTTCAGGGTCTCGACTGAGCGCCTCGGCGGTGACGACAGCTCGACGCTGGATTCCGGGATCACCGACAGCGCGCAGGGGCAAGTCAGGAAAGGCCTCCCCGATCTCAAGGACAGTGGGCCGTAGCACAGGGTGCGGCGCCACAGCCTCCGGCGAGGCTGCTACGCAGAGCGCATGTCTGCCTCGCCTCAGAGCCTGAGTCTACAGCCGGTTCCCGGCGGCACCACAGCGCCGCCGGGAGCCGAAGCTGAAGGCGAGGGTCAATGCTCTGTGCGGGCGCCTTGCAGGAGGCGAACACAGTGGTGAGCACCCTCGACGCGGCGCGTGAGGTCCTGCTGTTGGCGGTCCTCGTGATTGCCGCGTACACGGATCTCGCGTGGGGCAGGGTGTACAACTGGGCGACTCTGCCGGCTATTGCAGCCGGCCTGATGCTGGGCTACATCCTGGGCGGGATAGGAAGCCTGGCGCAAACCGTGCCAAGCGCGGCCGCAATTTCGGGTTCGGGCCATCCCGCGAAGGGCTTCTGCCTGCTCGACAGCGTGCTGGGGATCGCGCTGGCGGGCGGGGTTTTTGGCGTGTTCTTTCTCTATGGGGCTTTCGGGGCCGCCGATGTGAAGCTGGCCTGCGCGATCGGTGCCCTGAAAGGCTGGTACTTTGCGGTGCTGGCGATCGGCGCATCGGCGCTCGTCGGGGGGGTGCTGGCGCTGGGTGTGCTGATCTGGAAGGGGCAGCTCCGCAGGGGGCTGCGCGACTCGCTGGCCGCGGTGGTGCGGCCTGGGAAGTTCGCGCGGGGCCAGGAGGCGGGGACCCCGGCGCGGCTCACCGTGCCCTACTGCTTTGCCATCAGCGTAGGCACGTTGTGGGTGTGGCTGGCGAGGGCCGGTGTGTTCTGAGAGGGGCGACAGGAGCAACGGGCGCCGAGGCGGGCGAGGCTGCCGAGCGCCGGCAATCATGCGTATCCTTCGCGACCAGCGCGGTCAAGTGATGGTCGAAACGGCCATCGCGTTTCCCATCCAGATGCTGATGACGCTCGCCGTCATGCAGTTCTGCCTCCTGGCGGTGGGCAAGCAGGTGGTGAACTACGCGGCGCACGCGGCCGCCCGGGCCGCTCTGGTGGGCGACGACCCCGAGCGCGCCGCCGAAATCGTGTGCAGCCCGATCGCCGGCTCGAACTGCACGGGAGGCGGCGGGACGCCGATCTTCATGCCCGGCTGGGGCAACCTCCCGAAGTCAATTCAGTCGCAACTCAAGACAACCACGAACGTCCTCAACCCGCTGGACGATGGCGACAAGATGGTCAGCGTGGAGGTGCAGCACGAGTTCGAGCTCATCCTCCCGTTCATCAGTGCGACGCCGTTCCCGAACTGGCATCCGATCTGGGGCAAGATTGTGAAGCTCGGCCCGCGAGGGGTCGTCCACAAGGTGCTCACACAGACCGTCAGCATCCCGCAGCCCTGGGATGGCGACCTGATCGGCGTGAGGGGGCACGAGATCATCCCCGACGTAACGTCGGACGGGAGCTAGGACGCGCTCTCGGGGCTCTTTGTCGAAACTCAGGCCCGTAGCTGGAAGGCGACAGGCATGCAACCCACCCTCAGGCAACTGGCGTCGGACGAGCGGGGCCAGGCGCTGGTGTTCGGCGCCTTGACCCTCTTCATGGTGGCGGCCTCGGTGATCTTCGTCGCCGACTCCGGCATGGTGACCAGCACCCGAATCCAGGTGCAGAACGCCGCCGACGAGTGCGCGTACGCCGGCTGCCTGTACGAGGCCAACGTCATCAGCTCCATCGCCTATCTGAACGAGGCCATGGCCTACCTCTACTACGATGGCGTGCGCTATGCCGCGAACACCACCATGTTGGGCGTGCTGGCCGGCCTGAAACGCTGGGGGCCCCCGTTCCCCAGCGACGCCCTGGTCTACAAGGACGGCCCCGACAACCCGTTCGGCGACGCCGACCCGCCCGACTACACGGGCGACGTGGTGGCCCACTACGACGCCGCCTATGCGCGCGCCAAGGAGTGGATCCCTCAGATCGAGCAGACGCTCAACATGTTCGCCCGCTGGGAGTGGGGCATGGCCCTCGCCTGCGCCGACCTCGTGAAGATGGAGGTCCACCGCACCGCGCTCAAGCACAACATCGAGGCCGTGGCCATTTACCCGGATGTGGACTTCTTCCCGGGCAACGGCGTGCAGTTCGACCTCCACATTCTGAAACTCATGGAGGGGGGGGAGCACGTCGGCTGGCGCGTCTGGACCGACGACCCGCCCTTCTACGCCGAGGCGCGCAAGCTCGGCCCCTTCCACTGGCTCATCACCAACACCGACCGCAAGACCTATGAGATTCAGCGGATCAGCGATACCACCTATCGCGTCAAGAGCGACGACCAGGACGTCACCGTCGAGCGGATCAACGACCAGCACATCAAGCTCAAGCTGATCCAGCAGGACAACACCGGCACCACACAGACGAACGTGGACGCCCAGTACCTCCAGGGCCTCGGTTGGGCCGTGGCGATGAGCAGCGACGACTACTCGGTGAGCTACGTGCCAATGACGAACGGCGGCTTCCAGATCAGCGTCACGAACAACAAGACGGGGCAGAGCGGCTCCGCGGGCGTCCGCCGCGACCCCGCCACCAACAAGCTCCAGCAGTGGGACGGCTCGCAGTGGAACGACGTGCCCGGCCAGAACGACACCGTCACCGTCGGCGGCGTGCGCATCCCGGTTCAGATTGACAACCGCATCAACCTCGGCCAGAACACCTGGTTCAACATACCAAACGAACTGCATCTCAAAGACATCACTTACCTGATCCCCAACGTCTTCCAGATGCAGAACATCTGGGTCACGCTGCTCCAGGACAGTTGCCGGATTGATGCGTTTATAGACATCCGCACGCCCGGCGGCAGCCGGCGCCTGCGGTTCACTATCGAAGAGAACGACCCCGAGTTCCTCACCGTCTACGGCCTCATGGGCATCAACTACCGCGTGCCCGGAAACACCACCTGCAAGTGGTTCGCCAGCGCTGACGGCGACGAGCGCGACCGCATGTGCCGCGACTGCCAGCTCCTCGAACGCCACTGCGACACCCCCGAGAGCGAGGAGACCGAGTGGACCTACCAGTACCGCCTCGGCAAGCCGTACTTCATCAAGGAGGACCTGCGCCGCTTCGCGCACCATGCCCTGTGTGACCGCGACCCGTGGGCGCGCGCCAACAACTTCACCTATCCCCAGTGGACCGAGTGGTACGACGTCGCTCAGGGCGCGCCCAACGGCACCGACTACTACCAGACCCGGCCCCAGTGGGGCGCCCCGGCCAACTACGACTTCGACGGCGACGGGCGGAACGACTCGGTGCGCATCTACGCCTCCGACCACGGCGCCCTCACCCGCGATGACACGCGCTCCTTCGACCCGTGGTACCAGCAAGTCAAGCCCTGGCAGCTCCGCGACGTGGCCGAGGCCTCCCTGCGCTACGCGCCCCCCATCCGCTTGAGTGAGGACTTCTTCTACTACGCCCTCACCGTGGGCTGCTGGAAGAGCCGCTTCGACCGCCAGAGCACCCCGCTCACGCTCTTCCGCAACCCCCCCTGGGGCTACATCGGGGTGGCCAGCGCGCGAGCAGGATTCCTCGAGCTCCGCAGCGACGACACCGACCCCGCGCCCCATTACCGGTTCACCTGGACGTGGCCCAGCCAGGTCGAGGACTTCGTGAACGCAGGCTACGAGAACCTCTACGAGCCGGTCTGGACCTCTCACCTCTGGCCGATCAGCGACGCCATTCGCAGCGAACACCTCGATGCCTACGTAGACAACCAGACGGGTCTCTCGTATCTCCTCTACGGCCTCATGCACACCCACTGGTACGAGCCGAGGCGGCCCGACCAACTCGGCGAAGAGCCGCGCCTGCGCACCGACGTGAACCACGTGCTCGGTCAGATGAACCTCAACACCGACGACCCCCGCATCGGAGAGGTGACGAAGCACTGACCGATTGCGGATAGGCAATTTCGGGATCGCGAACTGAGAGGCGAGCGAACCAGGCCCAGGATTAGGTGCCAACCAATGAGAACGCGGCTGCCGAGGAACCCGCAACCCGCAATCCGTTGTCTGCGACCGCGTCGCGGCGCCATGGCGGCAGAGCTCGCCGTCCTCACCGCCTTCGTGTATGTACCGCTCATCTTCGGCTCCATCTACATCGGATGGCTCGCCGTCGCACGCCAGCGCGTTCACGAGGGCAATCACTACAGTCTGTGGGCCGAGGGCGACCAGAGTGAGGACTTCCCCACGCGGGGCGAGGTCCACGGGGTCGGCTTCCGCGAGTTCCCGGGGCAGGTCCGCGTCCAGGAGACCGATCCGACGGATGCCGATGTGCCCGGCCCGCGCGAGATCCGCGACCTCTTCGAGGAGTTCACGAAGCCCCAGCACTATCGGAATGTTTCCGCCCACGGCAGCTTCTATCTGGACGGCAGCACCGTACGGTACCGCGAGAGCGTGCGGGTGGATGAGGGCTACCGCATGCGACCCGAGGGCCAACTTGTCGAGGCCTGGAAGCTCCTCGACGACCAGATTCCCGAGCGCATCACCGATCAGCTCGTCGAGTACATGCACCGTCGCCAGGCGCACACCAACTACCAGCATCTGTGGTTCCACGACAAGGACAAGGTGGTGGCCGGCGACGGCAAGGTGGCGGGATGGAACCTCGAGATTCCCAACGACGCGAAGGCGACGAAGGACGAGTGGAGCCCCGTCGCCGCGGTGCGCTGGACCAAGAAGCGCGAGGCCCGCGACCAGTCGCCCCCCGGCGCCCGGGAGCGCAGCGACGTGGGCATCTCGAACACCCTGCCTGTGGTTGAGAGCGACTACGACATCTGGCATCCCTGCGAGGGCTGGAAGGCTCAGTCCGGCTCGCCGCCGGGCGGCAATACGCCCTGAGGTCTACACGGAGCCGCACCATGAAGCTCGATCGGCCGACCGTCCTCAAGTACGCCTGGCGCGGCGGGCTGATCGCCGTGCTGAGCGTGGGCATCCTGGCATTCGGCTATCGCCACGGGCGAGCGTGGCTCGGCAGCGGGGCCGCGCTCACCGCCGGCCCGTCCCGTGTGCAGAACGTGGCGCCGCTGGCGCCGTTGCCAGGCTCCACGCTGGTGCGCTCGCACGATTGCGTGTTCAACGGCGAACGGACCGCGTTCGCGCAGTACCGTTCGCCCAGGCCGGCGCGGGAAGTCATCGAGCAGTTCGAGGAGCGCTACGGAAAGCCCACCGATCAGGCGTCTCCGGCGCGCGGCACGATGATGCACGTGGCAGCCAAAGACTACGCCGCTGCGGGAGCCGTGGATGCGGAGGGCTGCACCGTGGGCATCGTGGCCTTCGAAGATCCCAAGACGAGCGGCTGCACGTACTTTGTGGGTCGCAGCAAGCCCAGTGCACCGACACTTGCGTCCAGCGGCGACGTGCCGGGCGAGGAGGTGCCTGGCGTGCCGCGTCCCCCGCGCGCCCGGCGCGTCTTCTGCATTGACGGGCTGGGCGGCATCGCCTCTCGCCTGCTGGTCTACGAAGGTTGGGGCACGCTGGAGGAGGCTGCGGCGGTGTTCGCGGCCGACCTGCCCAAGGCCGGCTGGACCCGCAACACCGACGCCGAGAGCGTGATCCAGAAGCGCCTCGAGGGGAAGTTCCTCTCGTTCATCAAAGGCACGCGGCGCACGATGGTCTACATCGAGCGCGACCCCGGCACCAACAAGGTGCGCACCGCCGTGGCCTACACCGTGAGAGACTGGCTGCCGCCCGACCGTGGTCTGTGACCGCAGGGCTGCCCCGGCCCGATACACCAGGAGTGTGGAATGCGAACCAAGCTGGCTCTGCTGGCCGCCGTCGTCCTTGGATTCCTTGCCGCCATTGGCGTGCGGCACTACGTCGAGCAGAAGAAGGTGGAACTCGAGGGCACGGCGCGGCGCGCCGCCATCGCGATCGCGCGCGAGGGCATCAACCGCGGCGACATCCTGCGCGAGCACATGATCAAGCCGGTCGAGGTCGAGGAGGTGGCCATCGGCGCCATGCACATCCTCTACGACCAGCGCAAGGCGTGGATTGGCACCCCTCTCGCCCGCAAGGTGAAGGCCGGCGACCCGTTGATGAAGACCGACTTCATCGGGGCGCCTGACATCGAGCAGACCTCGGCCCGGCGCATCGAGCCGGGCTGGCGGGCCATCACGCTGCCGGCCGACCAGATCTCGGGCGTGGCAGGCCTGATCACGCCCGGCGCGAGGGTGGATATCCTGGGCACCTTCCGGGAGCAGGGCGGCGGGCCCAATGTCGCGGCGACCGTGGTGACCAAGGTCATCGCTCGTAACGTGGAGGTGATCGCCGTGGATAACCGAACGGAGCTCACGCTTGCCGCGCGGCCGGGCACCCGCGCCCCGCAGGGCGACCGCGGCTACAGCTCGGTGACGCTGCACGTCACGGCCCTCGAGGCCTCTCTCCTCACGTTTGCGCAGGGTGCGGGCAAGCTGAGCTTCGCACTCCGGCGCACCGACGACATTCAGGCCAGGGCGATCCCGCCGGTCACTCAGAATGAGCTGGACGCGATCATCGCCGCGGCGGGCCAAGAGCGCGAGCGCCTGCTGCAACAGCAGTCCAGCAAGCCGCCGGCGCCCGCGGCCCCGTGAGCCGGCAAGCGCGGATGCCGAGGGCCCTCAGAACAGAGTTCCCCGTATGGCAAGCGGGCGCGGCGAAGCCTGCATGCCCTCAGCGAGGCGAATGCGATGCCCTTTCTCCACGTGATTGACACTGAGACCAACCTCCAGCGGCGCATCCCCCTTACGAAGCCGTCGTTCACCATCGGCAAGTCGCCGGCCAACGACCTGACGCTCGACAAGGTCGCCATGTCGCGCCAGCACTGCGAAATTGTGAACGCCAACGGCACCTACGCCATCCGCGACCTGGGCAGCCGCAATGGCACCTACGTCGGCGGCCGGCGCATCACGGCGGCCACGCCGCTGACAGATGGCACTCGCATTGACCTCGGCCCGGTGCAGATCACCTTCTACGCGGGAGAGATGCCTGCGGCGCAGGCCCCAGCGGCCGGCGACAAGAAGACGGCGCCCGGCACACAGCTGGTGGCCCGTGAAGCGGGACCGCCCGGCCGCCGGCTCGTCCCTCCCGAACTCAAGAAGAAGATCCACGAGCGGCTGTTGATGGATCTGGACCTGCGCCACGTGGACCTCACGCAGCACACCGACGAGGAACTCCGCCAGAAAGCGGAGGCCGTGGTGCGGAACGCGGTGGCGGTGATGGCCGCCGAAATCCCGCTCTGGTTGCCGCACGATCAACTGATCAAGGAGGTGGTGGACGAGGCGATCGGCCTCGGCCCCATCGAGGACCTCCTGGCCGACCCGACCATTGATGAGATCATGGTGAACAACTGGGACCGCATCTACGTCGAGCGCAAAGGCAAGCTCGAGCTCACCGACAAATGCTTCACCGACAATGCCCAGGTGATCCACATCATCCGCCGCATCATCGCCCCGCTGGGCCGCCGCATTGACGAGAGCAGCCCGATGGTGGACGCGCGCCTGCGCGACGGCTCGCGCGTGAACGCTATCATCGCGCCGCTCGCGCTCACCGGGCCCACGCTCACCATCCGCAAGTTTGCCGCCGAGCCGTACACGGAGAAGGACCTCGTCGAGAGATTCGGCACCCTCACGACCCAGGTGGTCGAGTTCCTCAAGCTCATCGTGCAGTACCGCGCCAACATCCTCATCTCCGGCGGCACCGGCTCGGGCAAGACGACGCTGCTCAACGTCGTCTCCTCCTTCATCCCGCGCGACGAGCGCATTGTGACTATCGAGGACGCGGCCGAACTCAAGCTGCATCAGGAGCACGTGATCAGCCTCGAGGCCAAGCCCCCGAACATCGAGGGCAAAGGCGCCATCCCGATCCGCGAGCTGGTCCGCAACAGCCTGCGCATGCGGCCCGACCGCATCATCGTCGGCGAGTGCCGCGGCGGCGAGGCCCTCGACATGCTCCAGGCCATGAACACCGGCCACGACGGCTCGATCACCACCATCCACGCCAACAGCGAGCGCGACTCGCTCGCCCGCGTGGAAACCATGGTGCTCATGGCGGGCATGGAACTGCCCAGCCGAGCCATCCGCGAGCAGATCGCCTCGGCCATTGACTTCGTGGCCCAGTTGTCGCGCATGACCGACGGCACCCGCAAGCTCGTGGGCCTGAGCGAAATCACGGGGATGGAGGGCGACGTCATCACGATGCAGCCCATCTACCAGTTCGAGCAGCGGGGCTTCGGCGAGGGCGGCAGAGTGCTCGGTTCCATCAAGCCCACCGGGGCCATCCCCAAGTTCGTCCACGACCTCCGCGCCCGCGGCGTGCCCGTGGACATGACGCTGTTCCAGGACTTGAGCGTTCCGCCCCCGCAGCCGCGGCCGATGGTTCGCCACTGACCCGAGCTGTGCCCCCGCCACGCGCTCGGTTGACAGCCCCTACGCTTCCGCCTATGATCCGCCTATGCCGGCGCGGCCGGCTTCCAGGGAACTGATCCACAAGAGACGAACGGAGGAACCCAGGGCCGTGGAAAGTGGAATGTCGCGCAGAGAGTTGTTGGCCGCCTTGGCGGCGTCGGGTCTGGCGGCCCGAGCGCTGGGGGACGACGTGGCCGAGGGCCCGGCAGCGACGCCGAAAAGCGACTTCGTCACGCCCAACGTGTTACCCGCCACGATCGCAGATGGCAAGGTGATTCAGCCGCAGCGCGAGCTGTCCGTGCTCCACAGGACCGACGTGCTTGTGGTCGGCGGCGGGCCGGCCGGCGTGGCCGCCGCCATCGCGGCCAAACGCGCAGGGGCCGACACCACGATTGTCGAGCGCTACGGCCACTTCGGCGGGCAATGGACCGGCGGCCTGGTGCTCATCGTCATCGGCATGCACGTCAAGGGCGGCAAACACGTGACCAAAGGCATCGGCTACGAGATCATGCAGCGGCTCGAGAAGCTCGACCGCGGCATCGTGAACACCCGGCCCGGCGCCAGCCCCACCGTGGACGCCGAGGCCCTCAAGTACATGATGGTCGAGATGATCCGCGAGGCCGGCGTCAAGGCCTTCCTGCACTGCTGGGGCGTGGACGCCATCGTCGAGGGCAACGCCGTGCGCGGCGCTGTGTTCGAGAGCAAGAGCGGGCGCCAAGCCATCCTCGCCAAGGTAGTTGTGGACGCGACCGGCGACGGCGACATCTACGCCGCCGCGGGCGCCCCCTTTCATCACCTCAGGTTCCGCATCGGGCTGGTGCACCGCCTGGGCAATCTCGACAAGGTGGACGCCGAGAAGGCCAAGGCCGCCGCGAAGAAGCCCCGCGACCTCGGCGGCGTCACCCCCATCAAAGGCGTCACCTGGGTGAACATGCAAGGCCCGGACGCCGATGCGCTGAACGTGGCCGACCTCACGATGCTGGAGATGAACCACCGCCGCTTCATCTGGCGCAGCGTCGAGGATATCCGCAAGACGCCGGGCTACGAACAGGTCTATCTGCTCGAGACGGCCCCCCAGCTCGGCGTGCGCATCTCGCGGCTGCTCGCCGGCGTCAAGCAGCTCACATTCAAGGGCGTCATGGACCGCCAGGAGTTCCCCGACGTGGTGGGCGTGGGCGGCATGTGGAACATGGAGCACCCCGAGTGGCAGATTCCCTACGGCGCGCTCGTGCCGAAGACGGTGGACAACGTGCTGGCCGCCGGGCGGTGCATTTCGGCCGAGGCCAAGATGGCCGAGATCATCCGCATCATCCCGCCCTGCTTCGTCTCGGGGCACGCGGCCGGCGTGAGCGCCGCCGTGGCCGCGAAAGATGGCTGCCGCCCCCGCGACGTGGACGTGTCGAAGGTGCAGGCCATTCTGAAGGAACAGGGCGCCTACCTGGGCTGAGGGTGGCATGAACGGACAGTTCGTAGGGCGGCCCCCAGCCGTACGCGGAGCGCCGGGTACGGGCTGAAGCCCGCACTACGAACTCCTTGACGAGGCCGCAATGCTTCGGACAGTCACCCGCTGCTGCGTGCTCGTGCTCGGCGCGCTTCTGGCGCTGCGGGTGGCGCCGTGGCCCTGGGCCGCGATGGGGCTGCCCGCGCTCAGCCCGTTCGTGGTCATCTGCTCGGCCGTGGCGGCACGAGCCCTTGGGTTCGTCGCACTCCTGGGGTTGCCGATTGTCATCTTGAGCATCGCCCTTCGCCGCGGCTTCTGCCGCTATGGCTGCCCGATGGGCCTCCTGCTCGAATGGGTCGGACGGCTCCGCCCCCAGGCGCGTCCCGCCCGCCTGCCCGCGCTCGGGCAGTGGGCGTTGCTCATCACGCTCGGCGGCTCCCTCGCGGGCTACCCGCTGCTGCTCTGGCTTGACCCGCTGGCGCTGTTCCACGGCTTCTTCGGGGCTCTGCGGCCACCTGTCGCTTGGCTAGCGGCCGCCGGGCTGCCGGTGGTCGCGCTCGTGACGCTCTTGTGGCCGGGCGCGTGGTGCAGCAAGCTGTGCCCGTTGGGCGCGGCACAGGATCTTCTCGCGCCGGCGCGCGGCCCAAGCGGCGAGCTTGCCCGCCCGTCTGGTCTTGCCCGCCGCTCGGCGCTGGCGATGGGCCTGGGGGCCGTCTGGGCGCTGGCCACGGTGCGCCGCGCGGGCGCGGACCAAGCCATCCGGCCACCCGGTGCGCTGGACGAGGCGCGGTTCCCAGGCATGTGCATCCGCTGCGGCAACTGCGTGCGCGTGTGCCCCACGGGCATCCTGCGGCACGATACGGCCAGCGTAGCGGGCTTCCTCGCCCCGGTCGCGGGCTTCCGGACCGGCTACTGCCGCGAGGACTGCGCCCGCTGCGGCCAGGTGTGCCCCAGCGGCGCCATCGCCCGGTTGCCGGTCGCGGCCAAGCGCAGCAGCCCGATGGGCCTCGCCCAGGTGGATATGGGCCTGTGCGCCCTCGGCAACGGCCGCGAGTGCTCAGCCTGCATCCTCCGCTGCCCGTACGCGGCAATTACCACGGCCTTCAACTGGGACGACTACACGACCACCCTGCACGTGGATGCGGCCAAGTGCCCCGGCTGCGGCGCCTGCGAGCTGGCCTGCCCCATGCCGCTCAAGGCGATCGTGGTCGTGCCACCGGCCAGGGAGAACCCACCGTGCCCAACGCCGCAGTCCGGCGGTACCCAGGCAACCCCGTCCTGACCGCCAACGACGTGCCTTACAAGGCCACGCTCGTCTTCAACGCGGGCGTCACGAAGTTCCAGGGCCGCTACGTCATGGTCTTCCGCAACGACTACGGCACCTGGGGCGTGCCACGCTTCGAGGGCACCAACCTCGGCCTGGCCTTCAGCGACGACGGGTTGCGCTGGCGCGTCGAGCCCAAGCCCTGCTTCGAGCTTCACGACGCCGAAATCACGCGAGCCTACGACCCGCGCCTTACCGTGCTCGGCGGCCGCGTCTACATGTGCTTCGCCGTGGACACGCCGCACGGCGTCCGCGGCGGCATCGCCGTGACCGACGACTTCGAGCGCTTCGAGATACTGAGCCTCTCGGTGCCCGACAACCGCAACATGGTGCTCTTCCCCGAGAAGATCAGCGGCAAGTACATCCGGCTGGAGCGGCCGTTCCCCGTCTACAGCCGCGGCGGTGGCGAGCTGTTCGACATCTGGCTCTCCGAGTCGCCCGACCTGCGCTACTGGGGCAACTCGGACGTTGTGCTCACCACGCGCGACGTCCCCTTCTGCAACGCGAAGATCGGCCCCGCCGCCCCGCCCATCAAGACCGCCAAGGGCTGGCTCACCACCTTTCACGCCGTGGACATTGACCCCGCCCGCGGCAAGAACGGCTGGGAACCGGCTTGGAGGAAGCGCTACACGGCCGGCATCATGCTCCTCGATCTTGAAGACCCGCGGAAGGTCGTCGGCCTGTGCAGGCAGCCGCTCCTCGTGCCCGAGGCACCCTACGAGGTGGACGGCGGCTTCCGCAACCATGTCGTCTTCCCCTGCGGCACGATCCTCGAGGACGGCGGCGAGGTGAAAGTCTACTACGGGGCGGCCGACACGGTGATCTGCCTCGCCGTGGCGCACGTGGATGATCTGATCAGGATGTGTATGGAATGAGGAAAATGGGGAGGGGCCTTCTGGAGAAAGTCCTTCCCCAGACCCCTCCTCAAAGACTCTTGCACTGAGCGGCCATAGGAGTGCGCGATGAAGGCTCTGGCCTGTTGTTGCTTTGCGGCGTCCGCCATCGCGGCCGGCCTGGCGGCGGAAACGGGGCCGTTCCAGCGGCAGTGGGTCCACGCCTCGGAGACCTCGGCCGCCATCTACTGGCAACTGGATGACATTCGACGAGAGGCCCTGAGCTACGTCGAGTACGGCGCCACCGAGGACCTGACCCAGAAGACGCCCGCCACGACCGACCCGCGGTGGGCGCATTTCCATCGCCTCAGGGGGCTCGAAACGGGGGCGACGTACCACTACCGCATGGTTGTTGTGGACCCGGAGACCAAGGCCGAGACGAAGAGCGACCTGCTGACGTTCTCGACGCAGAAGAAGGCCGACGCCATCCGCGTCCCTCAAGAGGTCAAGGGGCCTCCCTTCACCCTGGACAAGCCGGGCGCCACGTACATCCTCACACGGGACGTGACCGCCGATGGCAACGCCTTCATCATCACCGGCTCCGACGTGACGCTCGACCTCGACGGCCACACGGTAGTCTTCGGCAACAACACAGACGAGCAGGTGAGCGGCATTCTGGCGAAGAACACGGGCAAGGCCACGGTGTGCAACGGCCACGTGGTCCAGGGCGCACGGTGCAAGGCCTACAGCACGGCCGTCGAGAGCCGGTGGCGGCCCCAGCCGACCGAAATCTTCGGCATCAGCACCGACCTGCACCTGCCCAACGCCTACCCCGTGAAGTTCCTGGGCAAGGCGGCGAACGTTCGCGTCCACCACAACCTGCTCGCCAGCCGCGTGACCGAGATCGAGAGCCGCCACTACCCGGGCAACGACCTGTTGCGCCTCGACATTTCAGGGGGGAACATCGAGGTCAGCGACAACCTGTTCACCCAGGGCTGCCATATCGGCATTCGGCTGGCCGGCGAGGGGCCGAACGTCGAGGTCCACCACAACGACATCCGCCACCACCAGCTCTATGTGAACGGCTACGCCCTCGCCTGCTCGTGCCCGGGCCTCAAGGTGCACCACAACCGCGTGACCTCAAGCGGCCGTGGCGCGCACCTCACCGCCGAGGGCATCGAGTTCGCCGACAACCACCTCGACCTCGTCGGCCACCCCGACCTCGACGACATGCCCGCCAAGTCGCGCCCCTTCAAGACCATTGCCGTCGAACTGCACGGGATCAAACTCGAGGGCGACAAGGTGCGCAACTGCAAGATCATGGGCAATCACTGTCGCATCGTGCAGAAACTGCCTGACGCCCAGTGGCGCTATGTTCCTGCCACGCCGCTCAACATCGCCTGCTACGATCCGAACGCGATGAACGAGATCGTGGGGAACACCTTCGTCGCCCTCACCGAGCACCGCGAGACGCGGCACGGCGGCTACGGCGACTCGGGGGAGTGGGCGGCCTCGGTCTATTTCGTCGGGATGGACAGGGGCCAGGCGGAACCTGGCAAATGGTCGGCCTGGCTGCACGACAACCGCTTCATCAGCAACGACCTATTCCTGGGCGCGCAGACGCCCGTCAACATGACCGTACGGGTTGAGAAGAACACCTTTGTGCTCGCGGCCGAGCCAGCGCCGACCGGGTCGCACGCCCCCTTCTGGCGCATCGGCCCTGCCCTCGAGGCCGCCGTCAAAGCCGGGGGCAACCTGTTCGAAGGAATGAGGCCCTAAGTCTGGTGTGACCCGGGCGAGATGCCTCGCCTTTGCTCGGCATGACCCTTGAGTTGAGGCACTTACGCTCATGCGAGGGTGATTCCGAGCGGCAGTGGGGGGGGTGCTGGGGCGGTCCCGAGTCAGTGGCCACATGGAGCGAGTTCTGCGGACGGGCCGCTCGAAGCCCCGGGGGAATGAGCACGCCCGGGGTGCGGGACCCAGGGCGTAACCGGACAGCCGCTCGTCGCTGGGAGCTCCTGCGATGTGGCGCCTGGCGCACGAGGGGGTGTAAGCTTAGTCAAGCCAATCCGTTATGGCCCGGGACGGCAGGTTGGAGAGCGAGGGGCTGTCGCTGGAGTGGCGTGGGCCCGGAGCAACCTCCACGCTTGCTCAATGGTGAGGGGGAGAGGGTGAGCAAGTATGGGCGGAATGGCGAGGACTGGCAATTCTCACGGCTCAGGCCATACCGGGCCTGTCCGGGCGTTGAGCGAGTATGGGTGTCGCACAGGAGGCGCAGGTCAGGAATCAGAGGGGGCGGAGTTCTCGAAGTGCCCGGAGGAGGGCAGCAAAGTCGGCGGGCGGCGGGGCGGCGAATTCGAGGCGACGGCCATCGACAGGGTGGGTGATGATGATGCGGTGGGCGTGGAGGGCCTGCCGCTCGATGAGGGGAGGCTCGCCAGGGGCAGGGGGCTGGCCCAGCAGGTCGGAGCGGTAGAGGGCGGCTCGGTTGCTGTAGAGGCTATCGGCGACGACGGGGTGGCCAATGTGGGCGAGGTGGACACGAATCTGGTGGGTGCGCCCGGTGAGCAGTTGGACATCGAGGAGGGCGAAGCCGCGGAAGCGGCGCTGGACGCGGTAGATGGTCTGCGCGGGCTTGCCGCCGTGGCGCACGACGGCGACGGCCTCCGGGTTGCGCTTGTGGCGGCCGAGAGGAAGGTTGACGAGGTCGGCGTCTAGCTGAGGCTCGCGTTCGACGATGGCCAGGTAGTGCTTCTCGACGGTGCGGGCCTCGAACTGGGTGGCGAGGGCGGAGTGGGCGAGATCGGTTTTCGCGCACAGGATGACGCCGCTGGTGTCGCGGTCGAGGCGGTGGACGATGCCGGCGCGCAACTCGCCGTAGGCGGAGGAGAGAGTCTGCGTGTGGCCGGCCAGAGCATTCACCAGGGTGCCGCTCTGGTGGCCTTTGGCGGGATGAACGACCATGTCTGGCGGCTTGTTGACGACGAGCATGTGCTCGTCCTCATAGAGGATGTCGAGCGGGATCTCCTCGGGGGGCACGGCAGGACCCTGCGGCAGCTCGACGGTTACCTCGATGCGATCGCCCCGGCGAATGCGATAGCTCGGCTCGCTGGGCGCGGCATTGACAGTCACCCGTCCTTCGCGGATGAGGCGCTGGAGGGCCGTGCGGGAGAGGTCGGGGAGCGCGGCGGCGAGGTACTGGTCGAGCCTGCGATCGGTCACGCGGCCGCGGATCGTGAAGCGCTGGCGGAGGAGGGTCGTGTCGCCAGGGTTCATGGCCACCTGTAAGCGGCAGGCGCAGGGACGGTTCTAACGTCGCCCCTGCGCCTGGCGGTGGGTCATCGCGTGGCGGTCACGCGGCTATTTCTTGGCCTTCTTCGCGGGCTTCTTGGCGGCCTTTTTCGGGGCGGCCTTCTTGGGGACAACCTTCTTGGGCGCGGGCTTCTTCGCGGCCTTCTTGGCGGGGGCTTTCTTGGCCGCGGCCTTTTTCGGGGCGGCAGCCGGCGCAGGAGCGCCCAGAAGGGCCTTCGCAACGTCCACGGCCGACGCAGCGTCGGCGCCGTAGCCGTCGGCGCCAATCTCATCGGCGTAGCTCTGTGTAACGGGGGCGCCGCCGATCATCACCTTGGCCTGGAGGCCGGCTTCCTTGAGGGCGGCGACGACGTTCTTCATCTGCGGCATGGTGGTGGTGAGGAGAGCCGAGAGGCCGACGATGGAGCAGCCCTGGGTCTTCACGGCCTCGACGAACTTCTCGGGGGCCACGTCGATGCCGAGGTCCACGACCTTGAACCCGGCGCCCTGGAGCATCATGCCGACGAGGTTCTTGCCGATGTCGTGCAGGTCGCCCTTGACGGTGCCGAGGGCGATGTTGGCGATGGGCTGAACGCCCGCCTTCTTGAGCTCGGGCTCGAGCACTTCCATGCCCCACTTCATGGCCCGAGCGGCGATGAGGACCTCGGGGACGTAGAACTCGTTGGCCTTGAACTTCTGCCCAACGACGTTCATGCCGGCGATGAGGCCCTTGTTGAGGAGGTCGGCCACCGGCACCCCCTCTTGGAGGCCCTGGGCAACGAGAGCCTTCGTCTCGTTCGCCTTGCCCGCGATCACGTTGTTGGCCAGTTCCTGCAAGTCCACCATGTGCTCCTTCTCCTACTTCGAGGGTGCAGGGTTGGGCGACGAGGGGACGGGGGCGGCCGGCTCGCGCTGCGGGGTCTGCGGCGAGCGCCGGCCAAGCTGGGCCAGTGCGAACTCCGCCTGCTCGGTGCACCACCCAGCGAGGGGATCCACACGGAGTTCCTCGTACTTCATCCGGGCCTGATCCAGACGCCCCAGCTGCTCGTAGCAGTAGCCTGCCTGCCACTTGGCCAGGGCGGCCATGGCGGCGATCTGGGATGTGGATGCCTTCTCGAAGTGCTCGGCGGCTCGCTCCCATTCACCGAGGTCCAGACGGGCTTTTCCCGCCTGGTAGTGGGCCAGCCCGACTTGCTGATGGTCCGGGAAATCGGCCACGAATTGCTCGGCCGCCGCGGCCGCCTTCTGGAGGTGCGCGCGAGCCTCCGCAGCCTTGTCGCCCCTGAGCGCAGCGGCGCGAACCAGATGGCCCTGCGCAAGCTCGAGCAGCGTGATGGCTGCCACGGGACGGCCACGGTGCTGCTGCACGAAGTCGGCGAGCTTTGCGAGGAGGGGGTCGGTCACCCGCTCGCCGTCGTCGCGCGCGCTGGAGGCGAACTCCTCGGCGAGGCGATAGCGGTCCTCCCATGGCTGGTCGCTGCGGTCGGCGAAGACGCGCGAGGCGACGAGCCATGCGGCGACGGCCAGCAGGCCGACGCCCATGGCGATGCCCGCGGGCGCGACGTACCGCTCGGCCTTCTGCCAGAGCTTCGAGAGGGCCTCTGCGAACTTATCGGGGTGCTTGACTTCACTGTACCGGAGGTGTTTGCCCACGCTGTCCCATCCACTGTGGCCGGCCGAGCTGGTACGCCCGAGAGGACTCGAACCTCTGACCTGCGGTTTAGGAAACCGCCGCTCTGTCCTGCTGAGCTACGGGCGCAAGCTCCCGAACCTGGTGTGGCCCCTCAGGCCGCCGGGCGCCGTCTGGCGCCGGAGGCCTGAGGAGCCGGCTACTCTTCCTCACTGGCGTACTGGACCAGTGTGAACACGTCGCGGGGTGCCAGCTTCTCTCGCCCCGCGAGAAAAGTCAGTTCCACGAGGAACGCGCAGGCGACGATCACGCCGCCCGCGGCCTCGACCATGTCGCAACAGGCCTTCATCGTGCCCCCAGTGGCCAGCAGATCGTCCACCATCAGCACGCGGGTGCCGGGGGCGATGGCGTCGCGGTGCATCTCCAGCGTGTCGGTGCCATACTCCAGGTCGTACGTGACTCGGAAGGTGTCGCGGGGCAGCTTGCCCTTCTTGCGGATCGGCACGAAGCCGGCGGCGAGTTGGCAGGCCACCGCGGGCGCGAGGATGAAGCCCCGGGCCTCGGTGCCCGCGACGACCTGAATGCCATCGTCGAAGAACGGCTCGCTGAGCCTGTCAACGGCCTCACGCAGCAGCTCGGGGGAGGCGAGCACGGGCGTGATATCCCGGAAGACGATGCCCTTCTTCGGGAAGTCAGGTACGCCGCGGATCGCTGCCTTCAGATGATCCTCCAAGTCGCACTCCTGCAATAACGCCGACGTGCACAGGCTCGAAGAGTCTAGCAGCTTGGCACGCCGGCGTCAACTCTTTTTGGCCCTTCGGCATGCGGCGGGGGCAGGCTGGAGCCGCCTGCCGCGCCGTCAGGGGAGCGGGGTGCGCTCGCCGGTCAGGTACTGGTGCAGCTTGCGGAGGGCCTCGTTCTCGATCTGGCGCACGCGCTCGCGCGTGAGCCCGAGGCGCGCCCCGATGTCCTCGAGGGTCATTGGGGCGTTGTCCTCGATCCCGTAGCGCATGCGCAGGACCTGGGCCTCGCGAACGCTGATCACATCCAGCAGTTCGCGGATCCGTCGGCGCTCGTCCTCGTCGAAGAACCGCTGATCCGGCCGCGGCGTATTGCGGTCCTCGATCACCTCGTTGAGCGAGGTGAGGACGTCGAGGCTCACGGGCTGCGAGGAGGTCATGGTGGCACTGACGATGCGCTTGAGGACGCGTGCGTTGCTGGTCGGAATGCGGATCTCGCGGGCGATCTCCTCGGGTGTGGGTGCCCGGCCGAGACGGGCCGTGAGCGCGGCGTCGGCGCTCTTCCAGTGGGCAATGGTCTCGACCATGTGAGCAGGAATTCGCACGATCTTCACCGTGTTGGTGATCGCGCGCCGGATGGCTTGCTTGATCCACCAGGTGGCGTAGGTCGAGAAGCGGCAATCGGCGTCGGGCGAGAAGCGCTCGACGGCCTTTAGCAGGCCGATGTTGCCCTCCTCGATCAGGTCGCCGAACGAGAGCCCGCGACTGACGTAGTTCTTGGCCACGGAGACGACGAGGCGCAGATTAGCCTTCACCAGGGCGTCGCGGGCGGCGGCGTCGCCGCGCGCCATCCGAAGGGCGAGCTCCTTTTCCTCCTTGGCGCTCAACAGGGAGATCCTGCTGATCTCACGGAGGTAGGCTTCGAGGTTCGCTTCGCGGGCGATGGTCTACGCTCCTGCGCTCTGGTGTCAACAAGAGGCGTTGGTCGGATTATAGGGGCCATCCAGCGCCGAGTCAAGCCGCGCCCGACGGGGCGACGGGGCACGTTCGGCGAGCGATGGCCCGCTACTTGCGCGCCACCTGGTACCGGATGAGCAGGCTGGCGGGGGCCGTGGCGATCTCGGGGCGGAACGCTGCCAGCTCGGCGCCCGTCATGGGGCGAGTCTCGCGTGGCTGATAGGTCTCCAGGAGCACGACCTCGTAGGTGGCCTCAGCATCGAGGCCGCGGAGGGCCACCTGGGCCGCGGTGTACGGGCTCTGCGGCCGGCGGAAGAGGACGGCGAAGCCTGCGCCCAGGTCGGGCCGGTGAAGCTGCCAGCCGATCCACTGAGTCTCGTCGAGCGTGATGGGCAGGAGGGGATAGTAGTCGCCCAGGTAGAATGGGCGGAGGGCCTTGGTCTCGGCGATGGCCGCCTTGGCCAGTTCCGCGGGGAAGTCCTTGGCGAGGTCGCTCGGGCACAGGTTGGTGCCGGTGGTGGCGATGCTGCGCCAGTTGTAGGGGTCGAAGGCCCACACGCCGCCGGTGTGGAAGGGGACATAGAGGCTCAGGCCCGCCATCTGCACCTGGTCCCACGTGGGCATCGGCTTGCCGCAGCACTGGGTGTCGGAGCGCCACAGCGGCACGCTGCGCGTGAGGGTCTCCAGGTCAATGCGACGCCCGCCACTGGCGCAGGTGTCAATCCACAGGCCGGGGTGGCGGCGGATCAGCTCGTCCCACATCTCCAGGTGGCCCTCGACGTAGCGGATCTCCGCCATGCCCATACGGTCGGGTGCGTCGGCGGCCTGCCAGAAGGGGAGGGGGTCTATGTTGAAGTCGTTGCGATAGATGTCTATGCCTCCCTCGGTGATGCACTTCGAAAGCCAGTCGGTGAGCCACTGGCGCGCCTCGGCCTTGCCCAGGTTGAAGAGTCCGTCGCCGCCGCCCGCGCGCAGCACGAACTCGGGGTGCTCTTTGGCGATGCGGCTGTTGGAGTTCACGCGCTCGGGCTCGAACCACACGATGAACTTCATGCCGAGCCTGTGGGCCTCGTCGCTGAGGGGCTTGAGGCCGCGGGGAAAGGCCTCGGCCTTGGGCACCCAGCTCCCCACGCCGTTCGGCCAGCCGCCCTCGAACCACCCGGCGTCGAGCCAGTAGACCTCCACGCCTAGCGGCGCCATGCGGCGGATAGACTCCAGTTGGTTCTTCTCCGTCACGTCGTTGCCTGTGCCATAGGTGAACCAGGTGTTCTGGGTGATGGGCGGGGTGACGAGTTGGCCCTGGATGCGGGGCAGGTAGTGCGCCATCAGCAGCCGGCGGAAGGCGTTGTGGCCCGCGAAGCGGTCGGCGCCCTGCCAGAGGAGCAGGAGGATGCGGGGCGTGCGGATGCTCTCGCCCGGGTGCAGCTTCAGGTGGGTGGTCTGCTGGCCGCACTGGAGGAGGACGCCGCCTACCTCATCGCGTGCGGCGCGCAGCGCCCACTGCCCCGACCAGCCGATGGCGCCCACGAGGCCGCCGCCCGGCCATTCGAGGTTGAAGAAGGGCAGGCGGCCGTTCGACGAGCGGCCGCCGACCGGCGCCAGGTCAATCGCCACCTTGAGCGGGAGCGGCTGGTCCACGGGCAGGAAGTCGGTCGCCGTGCACGTCGAGCCGTGAGCGTGGTGCAGCACCACGTCGCCCTTGTCGGGCACGCTTACGCGCAGGTCGAGGGGCAGCACCTTCTCGAGGATGGGCGTATCGGCCTGCCCCGTGTTGCGGAAGCGCAACACCGATTCCACCGCTGGGAACTGCTCGAAGAGCGTGACCTCGGCGGTCACCTCGAGGCCCGTCGCCGGGTCGGTCCAGGTCACGGCATGTGCCTCGCGGCCCGGGCTCGGCGGCAGCTTGGACTGCGAGCGCTTCCAGTGGGGGAGCAGTTCGGCGGCCGCCTTGCCGCCGTAGGTGAAGGAGAAGGGGATGGCCGTGGAGAGGCCCGCCGCCTTGCCCGTCACCTGCATTTCATCGAGCCACAGCTTCGCACCGTTTTCGAGCATGACGAATGCCTCCGCCCAATCGGTTTGGTCCCAACCCGGCCCATCGCCGCCATCGAGGATGCGCAGGGTGAACTCGCGCGCCCCGTTGAGTTCCACCTTCACGGGCAGCGGGGGGTCCGACCCGCGCCGCAGGCCCGAACGGAACGCCTCCTTACCGCCGACCTCAACCACAAGCACCACGCTGCCCTTCTCCGCCTTGGTGTCGTAGTTGTTGTCAACACCGGCCTCGGCCTCGAAGGACTTGCCCGGCCCGGGCAGGCGCACGGCGATCTCTGCGACCGAGTGGCTCCCGATGCCGCGCTGGTACTTCTTCTCGCCGAGCTGGAGAGCCGTCTTCATGACGGACAGGCGGCGCTCGAGCTGGCCGTGGTCCTGACGCTTCACTTCGATGCCAGGAGGCGCAGGGGCCTCGTGCGCTCCCTCGCCGAGCAGCGCGGCGCGCGCCCAGGCGTGCGCGCGGGCCACCTCGGGCGGCGGTTCGCCGCCTGAGGCCGCGAGAGACGCGAAGACGCACGCGGCAAGCGGAGCCGCAAGTCGCCTCATCGGGATCTCCTCTGCTCCCCTGGGCGCCTACTTTCGCAAACTCGTGCTCTGGAGTCAAGCCGCTTGCATGGTCTGTCCTCTTGGCTACACTATCGGGTCAGGCGGGGCGGCCACGGAGGAGAGCAACGCGGATGAAACATCCGAGGGTGGCACTGCTCGCGATTCTGGCGGCGGGCCTGGGCGGCTGCGGCGCGCCGCGGCAGAGGACCGAAGCGGTAGTGCGCCTGGTCCCCGCGCCCGCCCTCACCTGCAAGCCCGAGCCGAAGTACCGCTGGCTCGATTGTCTCGGCCAGCCCTACTCCGACGAGTTCCGCAAGAGCTTCTCCTATGCGCGTTCTCAGGTGGAGGTCCGATTCCCACGCCGGGCCTCCCTTTTCGAGGGCACGATCCGTGCCCGCAAGCTCAAGCCCAACTTCGCATACCAGATCAAGCTTGTGGGCCTGCCGCCCTCGCAGTGGGGCCGAAGGGGCCATGCCGCGTCGAACCTGGCTCTGGGTAACGCGGGCCGCTGGTGGCGCCCTGGCCCGACCGGCGGCAACGCCTACCTCCTCGATGGGGAGAGGGACACGGAGGGCATGGAAGGCTACCTGGTCTTCGGCTACTTCGTCACCGACGTCGAGGGCGAGGCCGAGGTGGCTTTCCGCGCCGACAGCTCGTTCCACGTGCTGTGGAAGGTCAGCCAATGGAAGCCGGGCGAAGGGGATTCAGCGCCCACGACGCACACGGTGATCGCCGAGGCGGGCCGCCTGGGCTACGATCGCTCATTCCCGCCCGGGGAGGTCGCCCTCTACGCCGAGGCCCAGACGGGGCGACCGCCGATCGGCCATCTGCGGCTGCCGCCGGGCGACTACCGCTGCTTCTTCCTTCTCACCGAAGAGAGTTTCCACGACTACTACAACGAGCTGGGCGGTGACTGGGCCGCCGCCCTCGCCGCCTTGATCGAGTTCACCATCCTTCCGCCCTCGCCGGAGGCCTCCCCAAGCGATGGCAGTTGACTTTCCGCCCGCCAGTTCCTAAGATACTGCCGTGTTGGGTGGCATTGGAAGCCTTTGCTGCCTCTTGCTCTAGGAGTGTTGGCATGCGCGAGCTGAAGTGGGCGTTGGCGGCGCTGGTTGTGGCTGGGTTCGCGGCGGCTCTGGCCGGCGAGGAGACATGGAAGCCCGAGGGCGAGGGCTGGATCCAGCTCTTCAACGGCAAAGACCTCAGCGGCTGGAAGTTCAAGGGCGGCACCAACACGTCCTGGAGCGTCAAGGACGGTGAGCTGGTCAACACGAAGCCCGAGGAGAAGGGCAAGCACGGAGTGGACATCTTCACCGAGCAGACGTTCCGCGACTTCCAGCTCCACATCGAGTTCAAGGTGCCCAAGGGCGGCAACAGCGGCGTGTACCTCCGCGGCCGCAAGGAGATCCAGGTGCACGACTCGTTCGGCGTCGAGAAGCCCGGCACCGGCCACTGCGGCGGCCTCTACAGCAAGGCGGGCGCCAGGGTGAACGCCTGCAAGCCCGCGGGCGAGTGGAACAGCTTCGATGTGACCATCGTGGGCGACACCATCACCGTGCACCACAACGGGCAACTCATCCATGACAAGGTCGAGCTGGTCGGCTGCACGGGCGGCGCCCTCGACGGCGACGACACCAAGCCCGGCCCCCTGATGCTCCAGGGCGACCACAGCAGCGTGTCGTACCGCAACATCTGGATCAAGCCCCTCGCCGCCAAAGAGAAACCGAAGGAGAAGGAATAGATTGAGGCGCGTCTGGTCTGCGATCCTGCTGGCGGTGGTCGCTGCCGCCGGCGAGGCCGACTTCAAGCCCGGCGAGGGCTGGCAGCCGCTGTTCAACGGCAAGGACCTGGCCGGCTGGAAAAATGTGGGCCGCTACCGGAGCGAGTGGCGCGTGGAGAACGGCGTGCTCGCCAACCCCGTGGAGAGCGACAACCTGCACACGGAGAAGGAGTTCGAAGACTTCGAACTCCACCTGGAGTTCAAGCTGCCCAAGGGCGGCAACAGCGGCGTGTTCCTGCGCGGCTGCAAGGAGGTGCAGGTGTTCGACTCCTTTGGCAAGCAGAAGCTGGCCGAGGACGACTGCGGCGGCATCTTCGGCAAGCTGCCGCCGAGGGTCAACGCCAGCAAGCCGCCCGGCGAGTGGAACACTCTGGACATCACGATCGTCGGCCGCAGGATCACCGTGGTGCTCAACGGCAAGACGACGGTGGACGGCCAGGTCGTGAACGGCGTGACGGGCGGGCAGATCAACGAGGAGGAGGACAAGCCCGGGCCGCTCATGCTCCAGGGCGACCACAGCGCCGTGTGGTACCGCAACCTGTGGATCAAGCCCCTGCCCAAGAGCGGCGCGGCGAGAGTCAAGTGATGCCCCCCATTGGAGCTGAGGCGGGCGCATTCAGGGAGGAGAGGAGACAGGCATGCGTCGATTGATGACTTGGCTGGTGGTGCTTGGCTTCGCGATGAGCACGGTGGGCTGCGCATGGACCACCCCGAAGAAGGCGGTCGAGCCGCCTGCGAAGACGACAACGCCGGCCCCCGCCACCAAATGATCGGTCACTCCCCCGAGGCGCGGGCGCAGCCGGTGCACCCGCGCCTCATTCCTGTCAGGCCCCCGCGATGGCCGAGCGCATCAACCGCCTCGCATTTCTTGTCCAGAGCGCCAGGGGCTGCCTGGGCGCCGCGATTGGCGGGACACTCGCCCCGGGCTGCGGCAGAGGCAGGAGCGCGAGCAGGGCCAAGGCCGCCGGCGCGACTAGAGGCTTCCTGGCCCGGGAGGAAGACGTCCGGACGGCGCTCTACTTCGTCCACGGGGACCTCAAAGGGGTGCTGGTGCGCACGGCCCAGGGAATCGTCGGCTACGAGAACCGGTGCCCCCACGACGGCGCGCCCGTCGTGCTCAGGGAGAAGGCCCTCGTGTGCGTGTGGCAAGGCTCGGCCTTCGACCCGGCCACGGGCAAGCCGCTCCAGGGGCCGGCGAAGGAGCCACTGACCGCGCTCAAGCTGGAGGTACGGGACGGCTCGGTGCTGCTCGCCGGCCGCTGAGGCGGCCACCCCCTACGGCACGCCCACGTAGACCTGGTACCCGACGTTGCCCGCGATCGCGTCCACGATCATCCAGAACCCGCCGCACAAGAGCTGGCCGAAGATCATCCCCAGGAAGATGGGCATGTAGCGCCGGTAGGCGCGGCCCCCGCCCGCTCGCATGATGACGAGCTTCGCCAGCCAGCCGAGAAACACGCTCCACCACGCCACGCTCGTCACCCAGCAGTCTCCGATCACGAAGCCCACGTAGTGAACGGGCCACCAGGCGAAGCGGTGGCTCAGGAACACCAGCACCCACATCACCGCGCCGCCGAGCGCCGTGTAGCCCCATCGCTCCCAGATCCAGCCCGCGTCCACCGGATTGCGCAAGTGGTGCTCGACGAACTGGTAAGCCAGCGTCGGCACCCCGAACTGCCGCATGTTCGCCCCGCCGCGGGTGTAGTTGAGGTGCATGGTGATCCAGATAGCGCCCGCCATGCCCGCCACCATGGCCACCATCATGCCCAGCAGCACACGGCGCGGGCCGCCCCGGCATTCGTGCTCCAGCTTCATACCGTGAATGCTCGAGGTCATCACCGAGGTGCGGTACTCGGCCGCCCAACTGTACTGGAACGCCATCTGCACCAGGCCCTTCGTGCCGAGGAACTCCGGCCCAATCCCGTAGACCATGAAGAGCTGGGGCAACATGGGGGCCGACGTGAACCCAATGCCGCCCACGGCAATCACCCGGGTGATCCCGAAAAAGATCAGGTAGGCCACGCCCAGGAACACGAACGCCGCCAGCCACGGCAGGCCCGAGGCATGGTACCAGCCGCAGATGAAGGCCACACCGAGGAGCGTTCCGAGCACCGCGCTGCGATAGGACATGATCTCGTCCGAATCCTCCACGTCGCGCGCGTTGAGCAACGCCTTGCGCAGCACGTCGCGGATGTGGAATCGGGCGCGCCACAGCACAGCCGCCGAGAGCACGAGGAGCGCGCCGAACGCCTGGTGCGCCGTGGCCGGGCTGCTGCCCGTGAGCCACTCGTGCCGCCCGCCCACGGTGACCCCGACCGTCTTGAACACACCCGTCTCGATCTTCGCCAGCAGGCAGAAGAGCCAGATGCTCGCGGCCACATTCAGATTGATGAAGTAGGTGACCCCCACAATCGCGAAGTTCCAGAAGAACACGATCCACACTGTACGGCGGAAGAAGGGCAGAGAATCGAAGAGCAGGATCTCCGGGAAGTCGGGATAGCGATAGCGGATCGCCGTGTTGCTCACCACGAGGAAAACGGCGACGAAGGGGATCCAGAACTTCAGCGTGCGGAACACAGGAGGCACGAGCCGCTCGTCGTTGCCCCGAAGCAGCTCCATCGGCGGATGCGTGAGCGGAAACGTCAGGCGCTCGTGCTCGACCCACTGCCGACGCACGACGACCATAAGGCAGATCATCACGAAGTAAACGGTGACCATCAGCGCCGTCCACCAGAACAGCGGCATCACCCAGGCAGCCCAGGGTACCGACTCCCCGCGGGGCAGGCCGTTATAGAAGTAGTAGGCCACCTGCGGGTCGCGCGGCGCGATCCAGCTCGGAATGTGCGGCACGATGATCTCGGCCCAGGCATTCTCCGGCGTCGCGTAGTAGAAGGGCCGCGTGAGGATGTGGAACAGGTTCGTCACAAGTCCCCACGTGGGGATCGCCGAGGCGACGATCATCATGATGTAAATCAGCACCAGCTCGCGGGCCGAGAGCGCGTTGCGCCCGAAGAGCAGTTTGAGCAATGGGTTCACGATCAGCACCAACACGAAGAGCAGCATCATCGCACCGGCGGTGATGTAGTCGGACGTCAACCCCGCCACCTGCATCACGAGCACCACGTAGGGGCAGGCCACGTTGAGGAAGACCGACAGCGCAGCACCGATGAGCAGCGCGCGGATGCTGAAGCCGTGCTCTCTCACGCCTGTGAAGCGGTGTGCCATAACCCGTAAGTTACCGGCATCCCCGCCGGCGATCAACCCTGAGTCCCGGGGCCCATCTGCCGTTGACTGCCGACAGCTTTGCGTGTACGATCTTGTCAGGGACGGGCGGTGCTCTTCGGCACTCAGAAGGAGTTCGCGTGTGGAACTGCCGATGACGAAAATTGGCGGCTACAGGGTTTCGAGGCTCATGTGCGGCTCCAACAGCTTCTTCGGCTACTCGCACATCAGCGCGGCGCGCGACGCCTGGATCCGCCGCGTCTACACCGACGACCTGATCATCGAGATCATGGCCGCGGGGGCGCGGCTGGGCATCAACTGCTTCATCAGCGGCCCCGTGGAGCGGTTCGTGAAGATCCGCGAGGCCGTGAAGAAGCTCACCGGGGTCCACACCATCTGGTTCTGCACGCCCAGTGGCTCGAACCTCGAGGAACTGAAGGAGGGCATCCGCAAGGCGAAGGACCTCGGCCCCGAGTTCTGCATGCCGCACACGTGCTGGACCGAGGCGTATCTGGACGTGGCGCACCTGAAGATCCACGGCTACCCCGAGGCGGCCGAGCTCATCCGCAAGCTGGACATGGTGCCCGGCCTGAGCAACCACCGCCCCGAGTCGCTGCGCGCCGTGGTGAAGCAGAACTACGACTGCGCCACGCTCACCCTGCCGTTCAACTCCGACGGCTTCCTGTGCTCGGTGGAGACGGACTGGACGGCGCGGCTGATCCAGGAGTGCCCGCTCCCGATCATCAGCATCAAGCCGCTGGGGTCCGGCCGCATCCAGCCGCCGACTGGCTTCTCCTTCACCTACCAGCACATCAAGCCGACCGACACCGTGGCCGTGGGCGTGCTGAGCCGCGAAGAGATCGAGGAGGACGTGAAGCTGGCCATTCACTATATGACCGGCGCCGCGGCGAAGGTGGATATGACCATGTCGCGCAGCAAGGCCGCGCTGGTGAAGTGAAACGGGTAGGGTTTGATCCGCAATGCTCTCGCAGTCCGGACCAAACCGCATCCGTTACGTCGCTCATGGAAAGCGCGTCAGGATGCTCCGTACGGGGCTCCGGGCGGTCCGCGCGGCTAGGGAGGCCCTCCGGCGAGCCGGAGGCATGCTGAACCGCCAGAAGCTCAGTATCGGATGACACTTGCGTGGGCCGCTCTGGCATACTTGTGAAGCAACGAACGAAAATCGCATTCTGCGACACCGGGGCCTCGGCCCGGTGCAGGCCGGCTCATGCCTGATCGTAGCCCTTCAGCTCGCGGTACCAGATGTTCCGATACCGCACCAGATCGCCGTGGTCCTGGAGCACGAGCGGGCCGAGCGGTGGGTGCGGCGTGTACGAGGTCGTCTGGCGGTGCCTCGTGGGGCCTTGAAGCTCCGTGGCGTGGTGGACGACGATGCCGTTGTGGAACACGGTCACGCGCGCGGGGCTGAGCAGCCTCTCGCCGCTGAAGCGCGGAGCGACCCACACGATGTCGTAGGTCTGCCAGTCGCCGGGTTGTCGGCAGGCGTTGACCAGCGGCGGGTACTGGCCGTAGATGGCCGCCGTGGTGCCGTCGGGGTAGGTGGGGTTGTCGTAGCAGTCGAGCACCTGAATCTCGTAGAGGCCCATCAGGAAGACGCCGCTGTTGCCGCGTCCCTGGCTTTCACCCTTGACAACAGTGGGCGCTGCCCACTCGAGGTGGAGCTGGCAGTCGCCGAACTCGGTCTTGGTCCGGATGTTGCCTGTCTTCGGCACGACTTCCAGGTAGCCGTTCTCTAGCTTCCACCTCGCGGGCGAGCCGTCCATCGACGCCCACTTGTCGAGAGTCGTGCCGTCGAAGAGCACGATAGCGTCGGACGGCGCCCGGCCCGCTCGCTCCTGCGTGCTGGGCGTGCCGGGAGTGATGACACGGGGCTGGGGACGGTTCCCGTCGTGAACTCGGTAGTTGGTGCCTGGGATGATGGGGGTGTCGCTGTAACCCAGGTTCTTCTGCTCCGGCGCCATGTGGGACTCCTCTAGCGTCCAAGTGGAATGCCAGCCGCGCAACGTGTGCACATCCTAATGGGACCCGAGAGTGGTGTCAAGGCGGGTTGGAGTTTCGAGGGTCGGTCCAGGAACTCAGGTCGTGGGCGAGGGGGCGGGTGGCCGGGTAGAGGCCCGCGAACAGATGGAACAGCTCATCGTAGGAGGCCGTTCGGGAGGCGTGGGGCTCGATCAGGCGCACGCGGTTCGCGGCGCGGGCGGCACTGGCCGCCGCCGCGAAGGATTCGCACAGGGCTCCTCCCACGGCGGCGAGGAGCGCCGCTCCCAGGGAACTCGTCTCCTGGAATTCCAGGACTGCCAGCCGCTTGCCGAGGACGTCGGCCTTGATCTGGTTCCACAGCGGGTTGCGGGTGCCGCCGCCCACGGTGCGAATCTCGACAACCGATGAACCCGACACGGCCTCGAGGCACTCGATGACCTGCCGCAGGGCAAAGGCCGTGCCCTCGAGCACGGCACGGGCGAGGTTGGCGCGGGTCGTGGCAGTTGAAAGGCCGAAGAACGACCCGCGCGCCTTGGGGTCCCAGATGGGCGTGCGTTCGCCTTGGAGATACGGCAGATAGAGCAGGCCGCCCGCCCCGAGAGGCGACTGCTGCGCGAGCTCGGAGAGCGTTCGGAAGCCTTCGGCGCCCTGCTGGCCCAGAAACTCGCGGCAGAACCAGTCGACCGAGACCCCGCTCGACGTCGTGGTGCCGATCGGCAGCCACATGCCGCGCGGGATGTAGGCCGAGTTCACCCAGCGTCGGTCGGGCGTCGGCGCGCGGGTTGGCACGGCGACGCAGTCGGTCGAGCCGGCAACATAGATGACAGTCGCCGGCTCGCCGGCGCCGGCGCCCAACGCCGAGGCGGGCACATCGCCGCAGCCGCAGACGACTGGCGTGCCGGGGCACAGCCCCGTTTGCTCCGCGGCTGCCCGTGTCACGGTACCGATCACTTCGGCTGCGCCGGCCACGAGCGGCAGGCGGCGGATGTCGATGCCCAGCCGCTCGCAGAGCCCTTCGTTCCAGCGCCACGGGTCGCGGATGTCCACGAGGCCCGAGAGCGCCACCTGGGTGGGGTCTGTGCAGAACTCCCCAGTCAGGCGGGCCGTGATGGTTGTGTTGGCGAAGCCGAGCGAACGGGCGCGTTGCCAGGCATCGGCGGCATGCTCGCGCAGCCAAAGCAGGCTTGTGGCGGCGCAAGTGCCGGGGACCAGCACGTTGCCGATGGTGGCCTCAAACTCGCCCCTTGGCATCAGGCGGGCGATGGCCTCGGCCTGGGCGAAGCTGCGCCGGTCGCAGTAGAGCAGGGCGGGATGCAGAGCACGGCCATCGGCGTCCAGGGGCGCCACGCAGGGGAAGAGCACACTCACGCCCACCGCCGCAATGTCGGCAGGCGATGCCTTAGCCTCAGCACAAGCCTGATGCAGCGAGGCGACGACCCCCTGCCACCAGCGCTCAGGGTCGCACTGGACCCAGCCAGGGTGGGGGCTGTCGTTGGTGTGGACCGCGCGGCCGAGGCCCAGAAGATGGCCCGACGCATCGGCGAGCCCGACCTTGACCCCTGACGTGCCAATATCCAGGCCGGCGAGCAACTGTGCCACGGCGGTTCAGGCCTTCTCTTCGGTGATCGCGATCTTCCAGACCCCCTCGGCGTGCCTCTGAAGCATCTTGATTCCTTCCTCAACCCGTTCGAGGGGCAGACGATGGCTGAGGATCGGCTTCACCGTGACCTTGCCCTGGCCCAGGAGCCGCAGAGCGGCCTTGTGGTCCCAGCAGAAGCCGAGCGTGCCCAGCACGGTCAACTCGTCGAGGGTCACGCTTGTGAGGTCGAAGGCGTCGGTCTTGTTGCCCGACCACCCGATGAGCAGGATCGTGCCTCCGCGACGCACGAGGTCGACCGTGGCGGCGAGCGTCTCGGGCTTCCCTACGGCCTCGATCACCACGTCGGCCCCGATGCCGCCCGTGAGTTCCCTCACCCGAGCCTTCACGTCCTCCTTGAGGGGGTCGAGGGCGTGGTGCACTCCGAGCTTCTTCGCCACCTTGCGCTTGAAGGCGGCGGGGTCGGCGATGAGCACCTCGGCGCCCTTGTTGAGGCAGTGCTGCATCGCCAGCACGCCGATGGTGCCGCAGCCCAGGATCGCCACGAAGCTGCCCAGCCGCGGGTTCGCCCGCTCGACCCCGTGGAGCGAGCCCGACACAGGCTCGGCAATCGCCGCCTCGGCGAACGAGAGGTTCACGGGCTTCGGGTGCAGGAAGAACGACTCGGCGATCACGAACTCCGCGAGCGACCCGGGCACCTGGTGTCCCGTGATCTTCAGGTCTATGCACAAGTTGTACTGGCCGCGGAGGCAGGCGGGACAGGACTTGCACGTGAAGAACGGCTCCACGACCACCGCGTCGCCCGGCTTCCAGCGGGTTTCGCCCGGCCCGACCTCGGCGACGACGCCCGAGCACTCGTGGCCCAGGATGATCGGCCACCGGATCATCGGGTGGTGGCCCGTGTAGCCATCCACGTCCGAGCCGCACAGTCCCGTGGCCTTCACCGCCACGAGCACCTCGCCGCTCTTCGGTGCGGGGCGGGGCACGTCCTCGATTACGATGGTCTCTCTGGCCTTGCAGACAGCGGCTTTCATTGTCGGCATGGGCAGCTCCTTCTCTGGCAGAGGGTGCTGCCCATTATAGCGGCTGGGTGGTGTCTGTAAAGGTCGCGTCGGCTTTCGAGGGGCGCGCAGGACCGATAGGGCAGATGGGGCTCATCGGGCCTCGGTGCGTCCCGAGGGCGTGCGGCGTATCTGTCCCATCGGTCCTATCCGTCCGACCCCGGCGACCTCAGTTCCTCAACGCACACAGGTCGCCCTGGCCGACGCCGCGCTCGAGGTCTACGCGCGTGTGGGTCCAATACTCGACATGGCTGTCGAAGAAGAGGACGGCCATGCCGCCGTTGTCTCTCCTGCCGTGGTTGATGGGAGGCTGTGTGTCGTCCGACGCCATCGGCTCGCTGGGGGGGAAGTCGTCCTTGATGGGGAGCCTTGAGGTCGCGCAGGCTGCGTCCTTGCCCAGCTTCGAGGCGAGGTAGATGCCCACGCTTCGGTCGCCCATGGCCGCGTAGCTGACGGCACCGGGCGCGAGGGGCTTGCCGGCTGGGCAGCCGTTGCTGCCCATCAGGATGCCCCCCTCGTTGGTGTCAGGCGAGCTCGGGCAGAGGAAACAGCCCGGGTCGGGGATGATGCGGGTCCAGTAGAGCGAGGCCAGCCACTCGGCGCCGCCGAAGTCGGGCGACTCTGTAGTCCCGCAGCCCGGCCACCCGACCGGCCAGGGGTAGAAGCGATTGTCGCCGCACTCGTTGAGGTAGGTGGCCATGCCTTTCGCCAGTTGGTTGAGGTTGCCTCGGCAGCGGATGCGTCGGGCCTCCTCCCGCGCCCGACCCATCGCCCGGTCGCAGGCGGGCACCAGGAGCGTGCCCACGAGCGCGAAGATGCCGATGACGATGAGGAGATCGGATAGCTTGGTCCCAGACGGTGTTGCCACTTGTCTTCCCTCCAGAGAGCGCGAGGTCATGCGCTTGGGTGAGGCATTGCGGCTCGCTTCCTCATGCTCACGAAGAAGCCGAGTCCGAGAGCAACGAATGCGGCCATCACGAGCACCCAGCCTGTGGGCGAGCCGAGCCTGCCTTCCGAGCGGCTGACCTCGCGAGCCAGTGGCACAGCGGTCGTGAGCAGGGACAGGCCGTAGTAGGCAGGCCATCGCAGCGACCAGGCGGCGATGGCATATCCGCACGCGATGAGAAGAGTGGCCGCGGCGAGCATCCAGGCTGGCGCCTGCGTGGCCTCCGAGAGGTTGACGGCGACGACCGCCACGAGCACTAGCAGGCTGCCCATGTGGGCCACGCGCGTCTCGAGCTGTCGCCGGAACACCAGCCACAGGGCGAAGTAAGAGGCGCCGATCATGGCCAGCAGAACCAGGTAAGGCTCGACATAGATGCCCCCCGCCGGCTCCGCGGGCAGGTTGCGCCAGGCGAGATGGTTGAGCGTGGCCAGGCAGCCGGCACCCCACTCCGCACGCATCGTGACCGCCGCCATCACGAGGCAGTAGGCGGCGAGGGTGAACTCGAAGCTGTCCCAGGCCAGTTCCAGTTCCTCAGGCTGTCTGGCTGCCGAAAAGAGCACCGCGAGGAGGAGGCAAGCCGAAGCCTGGTGAGCCAGAGGCACGGACCGCCGCCGCCACGCCTGAAGCGCCACGATACCCGCAGAGACGGCCAGCCAGGCCGTGGGCCACGAGAGCGTGCGAAGCTCGTGCACAAAGGCCTCCCGCGAAGCAGGGGCAGCGATCAGCGGGCACTGGGGCTCGAACCCGCCGGTGAGCAACGCGAGAACCGCCACGGCGGCCGGCGCCCCCGCCGCAAGGTACTCCAGAACGCCCACTCGCTCGGTCCGCGCCGCCAGGGCCATCGCCCCGAACGCAGCCGCGGTGACGAGCGGGAGAACGTCGCTGAGCTGGAACGAGACGTCGAGGATGTAGCCGAGCCAATACTCGTGAAGCGCGGAACCCGTGAGGAGAAGCCCCGCGATCACCCATCGCGCCAGCGGGGCCTTCACGAAGGGCTGGCCCTCCGGCCACAGGCGGCCCCTCTCGAACGTGGCGTTGAGCGCGGCGCCCATTGCGAGGACGGCCAGCACCCACCAGCCCGAGAGGCAGACCGCACCGATGAGCGGGCTGTCCAAGTCGTGGAGCCGGGCAATGCAGTTTGGCGCCGCGCCATTCCAGAAGAGCAGCGCCACGAGGAGCATGCCGACACCTGAGAACATCAAACGGTGGCCGACGGCGAGGCCCAGGGCGAGGAAACGGGCGCCCGAAAAGGCCAACGCCACGAGGCCCAGGAGCAGGCCGAACGCAATGTGGCCCTCCTTGAACGTGAACTCGTCGGCTAGCACGAAGCAGCCGACGGCCAGCAGCGACTCCATGAGCACCAGCGTCGCGCCATCATCCATGACTTTGCGTCGGCAGACCAGGAAGATCGCAATTCCAACGAGCAGCAGCTCGTAGAACTGGAGAGTGGAGAAGGTGGCCAGGATGGCCGGAGTATTGCCGAGGGTCTGCGTGCCGGGCCGGACGATGGTGTAGACGCCCAGGATCATCAACGCCGCACTGATGAGGTAAGCGGGATTGCGGCAGGCTATCTGGGCTGCGAGCCAAGAGAGTGCATCATGCGCCTCTCTGGTCAGCGGTAGCGGTCGGCGCTGAGGGACCGTCTGGCTCTGTGACGCTCCAGGTGGTTGCACGGGATTCCTCCTTTCGCATCCAAAGGGGAGGGGAGATGTCGATGGGGAGACGTCGAGGCGGCGAACGGGCATCTGAGCATGGCCGGAAGTGTAGCCCTCTCACGAAGGCGGTGTAGCGGTGAGGTGAACAGGTTGGAGCACCTGGGAACTGAACGAGTGCCTGCGCCATCGCCCGCCCACCAACCAAGACGGAACATATCGCGATAACTGTCTTAGCCTATTATAGAATATCATCCGCTATCGCACATGTCAAGCAGAGATGTCAAAAAGAAGGAATGCAGGCGTACCGGGCGCCGTCTGTCCGGGAAGGTGGGTTTGACAACGTGTCGGCAGGAGGTAAGATGCATGGCCTCAGAGCAGGCAGGAGAGAGGTGCTGCCATGGAACGAAGTGCCACTGAGTTGAGGCAACTGAAGGCGAAGACTGCCCGGGCCGTGGCAGCGCTGGAGCACCGATTTGGGGTGCCGGAGTGGGACGGCCCTGAGCCCCCACTCGATGCTCTCGTGCGCACGGTGCTGTCGCAGAGCACGAGCGACGTGAACTCGGGCCGCGCCTTCGAGGCGCTGAAGGCGACGTTCCCGACGTGGGCCGAGGCATACACCGCCGGGCCTGCGGCCATCGAGCGCGCCATCCGCTCCGGCGGGCTGGCTCGGCAGAAGAGCGCCCGCATCCACAAGCTGCTCGGCTGGGTGCGCGAGCGCTTCGGGGCGTTCGACTTGGGCGCGGTTCGCGCGATGCCGACCGAGGAGGTGTTCGACACCCTGCTGCCGCTCGAGGGCATCGGGGTGAAAACGATCGCTGTGATGCTGCTCTTCGCGTGCGGGCGCGACTGCTTCGCCGTGGATACCCACGTGCATCGCATCACGCGTCGGGTGGGCCTGGTGCCGGGAACAGCGAGTGCGGAGAGGACGTTCCACCTGATGAAGGCGTTGGTGCCGGCGGGCAAGGCGCTTTCGTTTCACCTGAACCTGCTCGCCCTCGGGCGCACGCTGTGCCGGCCGACCGGTCCACAGTGCGCCGAGTGCCCGTTGCGCCGGCAGTGCGACTATACGGCTCAGAGGCGTTCGCGCCGCGAGCGGGCCACATAGAGGGCGACGTCGGCCACGAAGAGCACGAGCGCGGCGGCCAGGAACAGCCAGTCAATCTCCACGCGGCCGGCGGCCTCGCGGGGGGCGATCGTGCGAAGGGCGTCGAGGCTGGGGAGCACTTCGCCGCGGCCGGCGCGCGCGATGGCCTCCAGCGAGGCGTGATTCGGGCCGAACGTCTCCCACTCCCGTGCGTAGTTCCTGGCCGCATCTACGCTGAGACGATGGCCCGCTCCCTTCTGGACGATGGCGGCGTGGTACGCCCCCTGGAACGGCGCATCGAAGGCGGCCTGGTACTCGCCCGGCCCCGTCTGGGAAAGGTCGAGGTCATTCGGTGGAATGGCCGGGCCCGAGATGCGCGCGACGAGGTCGAGACCGTTGAGAAAGCGGCCCTCGCGCTCCGCGCGCACCGTCAGCACCATCTGCTCGCCGCGCCCGGCCAGGTCGGCCTCGAAGCCAGGGCTGCGAGCGGGCCGCGCAGCCCAGCGGACCGCCTGCTGAACCAGGCGGGCGGGGCCGGCGGTGCCCCACAGGCCCTCGTCCCAGTCGGTGCCGATAGTGGAGGTGAAGGCCACGGCCCGGCCCAGGCCGAACTGCCAGCGCGCCAGGAGCGGGTCTGGCGGGTCACCCACAGCCCACTCCACGGCGGCTGCCGGCTTGGCCGCGGTGCGAAGATAGCCCGCGAGGACTCCGGGGGGGACTCCGCTGGCGATCTCCGGGGTGGCCGCGGCGCGGACGGAGAATGCTCCCTTGCGGATGAGCGGGCCCGTGGCCGCTTTGCGCAACTCGTCGAGAAAGGCGGAGGGGAGGTCCGCCGGATTCTCAATGAGCTGGAAGCTGGCTCCGGCGAGTTCGCGCAGAAGGGCCGCCGCCTTCTCGTCGTGCCCGGTCATCAACGCCGAAAGAGTCACGCCCGCCGCCACGAAGCGGCCCTTCAGGTCCGAGCCCCGGATGCCGCTCGCCTGGTCGTCGGTGACCTGGCCGTCGGAGGCCAGGATGACGTGGCGCACCTGCGCCGGCACACGGGCGAGGAGGGTGAGCGAGCGCTCGAGCGCGGCCCGCAGTTCGGTGGGGCCGTGCGGCCGGACCCCGTCGACCAGCCGCGCCAGGGCCTCCGCACGAGGCGGGCGGCCCAGGGGCACTACAACCGTGGGCTCGTGTGAGAAGACGAGCAGACCGAAGACGTCGGACTCGCCCAAGCGGCTTAGGCAACGCAACGCGGCCTCACGGGCATAGGCGATCTTCTGCCTGCCCGCGACCGTATCGGCCATGCTGCCCGAGGCGTCGAGGGCCACCAGGAGCGCGATCCTCTGGGGGGGAGAGGAGAGGACCGGCAGCGCCTGCTCGATGGCGGTCTCAGCGTAGCCGCCGGGTCCGAAGCCGGCCGGGCCGCCCAGCGCGACCAGGCCAGCGCCCGTGTCGCGGACCCAGTCGCGGATAGCCTCCTGGATCGGGGCGGGGAGCTGGGCCGCCTCCACGCCATCGAGCACGAGGCAATCGGCCCCAGTAAGAAAGACGGGCAGTAGCGGGACCTCGTCCAGGGCGACACGCGCGTGGTCCACCCCTGGCGTCGTGGCCAGGAGGCGGGCAACCGCGTTGTCGGCAGGCGCCAGATGGAGAATGCGGGTGGCCCCCTCAGCTCTCACGACGCCTTCAGCCGCGTTGTTCTCGTCACAGCGATCAACAACGGCGAGCCTGGCCGCGTAGACGCAGGTGCCCGGGGCATCGAGGCGATCCTGCACGACGATTCGGCGGGGCACGCCCGGCTCCAGGGCGAGGCGTCGGGACGAGCCAATCGGCGCGCCCTGGCGGAAAAGCGCGAGCATGGCCTCGAGCGGAGCCGTGGCCACGGCCTCGACCTCGATGGAGAAGGGCTCGCCAACACGAACGCGGGCAGGGACCCGCAGGAGCGAGAGACGCGCGTCGCGCACGCCGCTGGGGCCGAGGGGGATGGCGAAGACCCGGCCCCCACGGTCCGCGGCCAGAGCGGCCTCCAGCGGGGCGTCGCCCGCGGTCGCCTGGCCATCGGTCATCAGCACGATCTGGCAGTCGAACGCTGCGTCCCCGAACTGCTGGACCGCCGCACGAATGGCCGCAGCGATATCGGTCGCGTCCTGACGCGGGAGCCCGGCCGGGAGAGGCAGTCGTGGCGGCAGGAGGGCCCGGGCAGTCGGCGGGACGACGACGAGCGGGGAGGCCGCGAAGGCGAGGAAGCCCACGACGTCATCTCGCCGCAAGTCAGCCATGCTGCGACGGACGGCGTTGAGCGCCCTCTGTGTGTCGAGGAACATGCTGCCCGAGGTATCGAGCGCATAGAGCCGAGCGACGCGATAGACGGCCGTGGACCACTGCGGGCGGGCCAGGGCCGTCACGAGGCACAGCACCGTAGCGAAAGTAACGAGAGTGCCCAGGCGGTGGCGCCACACGGCCATCGCTGCCGCGGCCAGAGGAATCAGCCCAAGAACCACTGGGTATACGAATTGCAGGCGACTCATTGCCGGGGATTATAGGGCCAGCCGATGGGGCAGTCAACCGCCACTTGACAGCCGGGTCGTGGCCGACTACGGTTGCATGAATAGCTGTGAGCTGCCTTGTACGAAGGGACCGCGACATGCGAGCGATGCTGTTGGAGAAGTGCGCCCCTGCGGAGGATGCGCCGCTCCACCTCGTCGAGCTTCCCGCTCCACGCCCGGGGCGCGGCGAGCTCCTGGTCCGCGTGCTCGCCTGCGGCGTGTGCCACACGGACCTGCACACCGTCGAGGGCGATCTCGGCGCGGACTGGGTGCCTATCATCCCGGGCCATGAGATCATCGGCGTCGTCGAGGCGCTGGGGGAGGGATGCGAGCGCTTCCGGGTCGGCCAGCGCGTGGGGCTGGCCTGGCTTCACTGGGCGTGCGGGCGATGCCGCTTCTGCACGAATGGCCAGGAGAACCTGTGCGTCTCGGCGCGCTTCACCGGCCTGCACGCGAACGGCGGGTACGCGGGCCAGGCGAAGGCCCCCGAGAGCTTCGCCTACGCTGTGCCCGACGGCCTGGAAGCTGAGAGGGCGGCCCCGCTGATGTGCGCCGGCATCATCGGCTACCGGGCGCTCGCGCTCAGCGACATTCGCCCGGGCGGCAGGCTCGGCCTCTACGGCTTCGGGGCCTCGGCGCACATCGCCATCCAGATCGCGCGGCACTGGAATTGCGAGGTTTATGTGTTCACGCGGGGCGAGGAGCACAGACTCCACGCGCGCGAACTCGGGGCGCGCTGGGTGGGCGACGCCAAGGATGCACCGCCCGAGAAGCTCGACAGCGCCATCGTCTTCGCCCCGGCCGGCTGGATCATCCCGCTGGGCCTACGCGCGCTCCGCCGCGGCGGCACCCTGGCGCTGGCGGGCATCACGATGACCTCGATCCCCGAGCTGGACTATGAGGCCGACCTGTACTATGAGCGGACGCTGCGGAGCGTCACCGCAAGCACGCGTCGCGACGGCGAAGCGTTGCTGGAACTTGCCGCCGAGATTCCCATCCGCACCGACACGAGCGCGTATCCGCTCGCCGACGCGAACAAGGTGCTGCTCGCCTTGAAGCTTCGGAAAGTGAGAGGTGCGGCTGTGCTCGTGCCCTGAGCGGGTCTGGCCCGCCTTCTCAGGTTGCTGCGCCGCGCGAGCGGCAAGAGCACCCTCAAGCCGCCGCTTGAGGGTGGCACCCACCACGCGGAACTGCCCCCTCGGGTGCCACCCTCAACGGCTTCGTTGAGGGTGCCTCTTGGATTGAGGCAATCCCATCCCCCCCACGCCAGTTACCCTAAGAACGGCAGCCAGCCCGCCCTGAGCATTCGGTTTGACAAGCCCGAGGGGCGCTGCTATAATGCGGGCCACTGGGGGATTAGCTCAGTTGGGAGAGCGACAGGCTGGCAGTCTGTAGGTCAGGGGTTCGAATCCCCTATCCTCCACCAGAGCAAGGCCGAGTCTCATCAGCATGCGGTTGAGACTCGGCCTTTGGCGTTTGCGGGGCACGCATGTGATGGGAGCTGGGAAAAGGGCCTGCATGGCCCGAGCGCCAAAGATGCTCGGGGGAGACACCCGCTAAGAAGCATCGCGGCGAGCCCGCGCCACGCCCACCCCGCCCTTGTGCACGACCATCTCCGCACAAGTGGCTGCGTTCGCCCCCGATGGACAGCCTGCGTGACTCAGAGGGGCTGGAGCCTCGAGGAGAAAAATCTGGTTCGACATGGCTGCCCTTGCGCACATACCAAGGATAGAAGGCACTCAGGCCAGCACGGGGAAGGGGGCCCGCGTCGCTCGGGCGAAGATTCGCATGAGGGGGGCGCGTGGGGCTCAAGGACGCGCAGGGGTGTGGGCCTGACCATCCGGCCCGCACCCCTCACCAGGGGCGGAGTCCAGACCGGGCTTTCCCGCCTGTGAACCGGAGCGTTGGGTCGAGGCCGGACCGCGCCGAAGCCTCGGCGTGAGCGAGGATGGGGAGTAGCGCTTGCACGGGCAACGGCGACTTTGTGTAATACCCAACACCGGTAGCCCAGGCGGAGGGCACGGGCTGTATTTCGCGTGCGGAAGGTCCTGAACAGGCAAGCGAGTGCCATATGGTCGAGCGGGACACCCCTTGCCCAAGGCCGCCGGCGTGGGACTTGGTGCGAGCGGCCTGGGCGGGAAGAGCGGATGCCTTCGAGCTGCTTGTGCATCAGTACACGGCGCTCCTCCGGTATGTGGTTGCGCGGCGCGCCGCGGCATTGCCCCGCTTCCTTGACCCCGATGAAGTGATCAATGAGACCTGGTACCAGGTGCTGCGGAACGTGCGAGGCGCGAGGTTCGACGCTACGAAGGACTTCGCCTCCTGGATCTGCGGCATCTGCCTCAACTGCATGAAGCAACGACACTTCCGCCCCCAGAGCCTGACGGGTTCGGACGAGGCGGCAGATCTGTGCGCCGGCTTGCGAGACGGTGCCCAGCCACCCGACCTCGCCGTGCAGCGCCTGGAAGTCCTGGCAGCTCTGCGGGAGTGCCTGAATGAGAGAACGGACCGCGAGCGCCAGGCATACTCGCTGCTCTACGTCCAGGGGTTAACCAACGTTGACACGGCCAAAGCCCTGGGATGCGCAGAGTCGTACGTGCGACAGAAGCTGGTGCCGCACCTGCACAGGGCCCTGCGGGCCTGCCTTGCACGCAAAGGCTTTCGAGGCAGCGTCGGCCGCGAGCTCCCATGAGCATTGTGGTTCGAATGCGCCACGGCGGGTGACATAACTAGAGGGGACAAGGGGGCCTGTGCCCATGGAAGAGCGCGCGGATGTTGAGGAACTCCTCAGGGAATTGGGCGCCTTGGATCGCTGGCTGACGGAATGCGACCGGCGCGTCCCGAGCCCGGAGCCCGAACGAACCGAGGTCTCGTGCTGGCCGGCCTGGCGTATCCTCCTTTCCTGGTCGAACTCCCCCGATCTGTTCGCCGCGTGGTGGGGCGAGCACGGGAGTCTGTGTGAGCGGTGCTCGAGCGCGCGCGAGCGCGTGCTGTGGGACGAACGTCTGGGCGCCCCCGGCGGGCACAGCGCGGCGCCTCAAGTGCTCGCGGTCCTCTCCGATGCCTCCTCCCCCCATGCGTTGCCCTATGCCGCGTCCACCCACGTCCGGCCGGAGGAGTCAACGGCGGAGCTTCCCCTGGTCACCTACCACAAGCTGGACGGGTCGTGTGACCCGACCCTGAACAGTGTATGGTGCGTGGCCTGGGACAACTCCTTGTTCATCCTTCTTGCAGGTCCCGAGGAGGCACTGGCCAAGTGGAGGAGTGGGGCCTCGCTGACTGATTCCGAGGGAGTATGGCTCGGAACGCTCGCTGAAGTGCGCGAGTCGGTCCTGGATCTGCTGGTCCCAGGCGGATGCCTTGACGGACAGCCCGTACTCGTGTTACAGTCGGAGCGGTCAATGACGGAGTTGCGGTGCGAGGCGATTGCCATACCGTTTCTCTTGTCGGGGACTTTCCGGCTGCTTCCTGTGAGCGAGCATCAGGCGGCCGTGCAGACGCTCATCGCCGACCTCGCGTCGCGCAACCGGGTTGGCCGGTTCCTGGCCAACCTGCCGGAGCATGTGGCAGAGCGCGCGGAGGCGCTCACGCTGAGCTTCTACCTGCGCCTCCTGTTGTGGCAGGGCCGCCTCAACGACGGTGAGAAGCGCCGCATCGCCAGGCTTGAGTGGCTGGCGCAGGACATCAAGGACGCTCTCGAGCCTCTCGCCCCGCCAGGTGCTCCCCAGTGATTCAACCCGATGACAGTCTGCTCGTACCACTGCTCTTCTACCGCCCGCACTGCGCCACCGTGCCCGTCATGCGCCTGTCGCTGGTCACCAGCGGCGATGGCGCGCCCCATCAGAGCATCCGCAGGCCGCTGGAGGTCCTGAACCAGACCTGCCCGCCGGCCAACGTGAGCATCCTCGCCAGACTCCTGCCTCGGTATCAGAACCTGAACTGCTACACGGCATCATTCCTCTTCCCGCCCCGCGGCGTGAACCAGTTCATGGACGAGTTCCCCGAGGGCCTGTCGCACCTGGCGGCCGTGCTCCTGGCCTTCTATGCCCTCGGCGCCGATGCGACCCTGGGCGGCAACGGCTTCAGGAGCAGCCTGGTTGGGTGGACCGCCAGCACGTACCCCGGCAAGGACGGCACGCTCAAGCCCGTGGCCCATCTCCGCGAGAAGCTGGCTGCCGTGTTCGAGGAAAACGGCGAACTGGCTCGCCTCGGCTGCCCGCCCGTCGCCAGGGTGCTGCTCTCCGCCGAAGACAAGCCGGCCGTGGCTGAACTGCTCGGTGTCCCTGCCACCGAACTCGGAGACGCCGTGGAACTCGGCGAGCGCCACGTATCGTCGAACGGGCACGCGGCCCGGGCGCCGGATGGCGGCGCCCCGGCCGCCCTCTCGCTGCATTTCGCACGCGACTTCGCTGCCGCGCTCCGCCTGGTGTTCGGCACCGAAAGCGCGCGCAGGTACAGGCAGAAGCTTGCGATCCACAGACTGCTTCACAGCAAGGCGCTGTGGGCCGCCGTGGCGCTGCTTGCCGTGCTCCCGGCCGCCGTCTGGTTCGCCAGCCAGTGGAAGGGGCCGCTGCACAGAGTCGAGATCGTCGCCGAAACCGGGATTCAGGCCGTGGACAGCGCCAATCGCACCCTCTGGCGGCGCGAGTTCGGCTCCAAGGTCTCCATCGTCCAGACGGCCACCGACAGCCGCGGCCAGGTGCGCGTCATCGCCGGCATGCAAGACACCGGCCCTGCCGCGGGCGACCTGGTGGTCTTCGACCGCAGCGGCACGGAGCTGTGGCGTTACCAGACCGGCGGGCCGTGCCCCTACGAGAGCAACGCGCACGTCAACATGTCGATCAGCGGCCTCCTCGTCACCGACATCCTGCCTGAGCCCGGCAACGAACTGATCCTCACGGCCTGCTCGCAGTGGGCGCCCGGCCGCGCCCTCATCCTCAGCGAGGACGGCAAGCTCCTGCGGGCCATGTGGCACCCGGGGGGCCTGGGCGGGGCCGTGCGCATCGGGCAAACCGACCGCCTCGTCTTCTGGGGCTGCAACAACGCCCTCCGCAAGACGAAGCTCAACGACGGCTCAAACGAGCTTCACTACGCGCTCTTCTGCGTCCGGGCTGGCGACGTGGCGGGGCAGTGCCCCCCGTACACCGCGCCGGGCCTTCCGCGGACCCAGGCGCTTTGGTATCGCGTCGTGATGCCTCAGGGGCGGGGCTACGAGCGGGTCACCACACAGGTGAACCTGGCACCCAAAGGCACACAGGTCGAAGCCTGGGTGATGCGGGGCTGGGCCTTCTACCTGGACGCCGACGGCAACATCATCCGCCGCGAACCCGGCGACCAGCCTCAGCTCCCCGCCCCCGAACTCGTGGATGTGCTGAAGGCTCTTGAGGATAGGTAGCGGCGACGGCCTCGGCGCCGCGCGAGCACCGCGACGCCAACTGCCACCACGCCGAGTGTGCCAGGCTCAGGGATCGCCAGGGCGACCAGACCGGTGAGGTAGATGCCCTGGCCCGCTTCGCCACGACCCGCCCATAGCTCGGCATCCGCCGTGTTCCAGCGGTACGGATGGGCCGGGTCGGCAAGGCCGCCGATCTCGATGGTGTAGTCCAGCCCGACCGCAGGCGTCTCCAGGATGCCGCTGTAGAGGAAGATGGGCACCATGTCGGTCGGTGCGATCGAGCGGCCCCCGCTGCCCGAGATGCTAAGGGCGAAGGCGCCCGCGAAGTGCAGGTCGCCCAGGATGGTGAGGAGGTCGCTGCCCGCGAGATCGAAGGTCCAATCGTAGACCAGGCCATCGCCGAGCCGCAGAGACCCGTTGAGCGCAGCCGTGCCAGAGGAATGGCCCGCGACGGCGATCCACCTGTCTACTGTGACGTCACCGAACAGCGCTGCGCCGTTGCCGAGGGTGGCGCTGCTGAAGCCCACGGGCTGCGCGGTGGCGACCAGTTGCGCGCCGCTGAGCATTGCGAGATCGCCCATTCGCACGGGTCCGCCCTCGCCGGCAGGCACGCGGAGGTCCAGCGTGCCGCTCGAAATGCTGAGGCCGCCTTCGTAGAAGACGGATGCGGCCTGGCTGGCGTCAATCACGGCGTTGCCGCCGACGCCGGGGTCACAGTTCAGGACGACGCCGGCGGGCACGCTCAGCCTGCCTCCCGGCGCGATGGCGAGGGCGGCGTGATTCCCGAGGCCCACCGTGCCGGGGCCTGTGACCTCGAAGGCCGCCGCATTGATCGCAGCATTGAACGTGACGCCCGTGGCTGTGCCCGTGGCGAAAGCAGGGCCGCCGGCGGCCGGCCCCAGCGTCAGGCCGCCGCCGATGGTGAGGCCGGATGCCGAGCCGATGGAGTCGAAGATGGCCACGCCAGACCCCTCGATGGTGACCCTGGCGTTGGGGTCCAGTCTCAGGTTGCCGAGGCACGCGGGGCCGCCTGCAAGCCCGCCCAGAGAGAAGCTGCGGAGTTCCACCCCCGACAGGGCGCGGTTCCACGCGGCCACGTCGTCAATGTTGCCGTCGAAGTACTGGCCGGCCTGGGGCCTCGTGCCCATCCCGAACTCATCGCGGAGGTCCAGGGGCGAGGCGGGGCGGAACTCGCACACAGGGTAGGGGTCGCCGTCGAGGTAGAGACGCACGTCGGTGCCGTCGTAGGTCGCCGCCAAGAAGTGCCAGGCGGGGTCGCTGGTGAGCGGGCCGAAGTTCTCCTCTTGCCCGTAGAGGTGGAGGCAGTAGGGCTTCGGGGCCGCGCCGCCGCGGACCTCTATGTCGAAGTACCGGCCATTGCCGTCGGCGCCCGTGGGGCTCCAGCCGAAGATGCCCGTCCAGTCGCCATCGGCGCCGGACGCGTCGTTGGACTTCACCCATCCCGCGATCGTGCGGGGCGCGTTGCCGCTCACCCCGAGGGCGCCTATCCCCACGAAGTCATTGATGCCGTCGAACCTGAGAGACGTCCCCCGCGCGAAATCGCTGTCCCACGCGGCGCCCGAGATTGCACCGTCCTTGCCATTGCCTGAGCGGTCCAGCGCAGCGGCTCCGGCGCCCTCGTTGAGCGGCCAGTAGCCGAGCAGGCCGGTCTGCAAAGCAGGGTCGAGAACGCGCACCGGCGGCGCGAGGATCGTCAGATTGCTGATCGCCGCCGGATCTCCGTTGGCTACGTGGAGAGTGCCGTGGAAGTCCACAGAGGCAATGGAGAGATCGAGGACGAGCGAGCCGCCGACCACGACGCTGCCCGTGCCACCGAACTGGGTTGCCATCGTGGTGTTCAGCGTAGCCCCCGGGTCCAGCGCCAGCGTGCCCGTGGGGTCCAGGTAGATGCCGCCGCCCCCTAGCTGGAGCGTGCCTCCGTGATTGACGCGCACCGCGCCATTGGTGCCGATGTAGAGCTTGTGAGCTTGCCCTGTGACGCCGTTGGCGATGGTCGCCACCTGGTCCGCCGTGGGCGCCTGGACGATGGCCGTGACGCCCAGCTCGGGCACGGGACCAACGCCCGAGTTCCAGTTGGCCGGACTCTGCCACGCGACGGTTCCGCCGGAGCCGGCGCGGCTCGTCCACGTCGAAGGCGGCTCTACCCGCTGCAACTCCCAGAAATCCGTCTGACGAAGGTCCATCACGGCGCTGTAGACGATCCCTGACCCATCGGGACGGAACTGGGGATACCGGCTGTCCCAGGGGTCGTTGTTCAACTGACGCCTCACGGTTGGGTCGTTTGCGCTCATGATCCAAATGTCGGACCACGGTCCCCCGTCCTCCGTGGATTGATAGACGATCCACTGGCCGTCGGGGCTGAACGCCGGATAGCCCTGGGCGGCAGATTCGAAGGTTAGCTGCGTCTCAACGCCCGTGACCAGATCGTACCTGAAGAGGTCGAAGGGAATGCCCCATTCGTCCTGGGAGTTGTAGACGACATACCTGCCATCGGGAGATACGCGGGGTTGCTGCTTGTCCTCGCCCGTGCTGATCTGCCTCAGGTTGCCCCCATCGGCATCGGCGATCCACACGCTCATGGGTACCGAGATGTAGCGCAGGAATACGATGCGCCCATCGGGCAGCTCATTCGCCACCGACACGGAGGAGGGCACCGGCGTCGCCAGCATCTTGTTGGCCCCATCCGTGTCCATGCGCCAGAATCCCTGGAGGCTGGACAGCGCGGGATTGGGGTAGAGGATATGGCGCCCGTCTCGAGTGTAGCCCGGGCTTATGGAGTCGGACGCGAGCACCTGTTGCGGGCCGATCCCAAGGCTATTCACCTTATGGATCTGATACTGGCCGCCGCGGCCCCAAGTGAAGGCAATCTCCGCGCCATTGGGGGAGTGCGCGTGGTCGCCCTCGCTCCAGTCGGGCGTGAAGATCAACTGCCGCGGAACCCAGGCCGCATCCATCAGCCCGGCGTGAGTCTGGTGAGTGGCGCAGAAGGCGAGCCAGACGACCCCGGCCATGGCATGACACCACCTGCCCTGGTGCCATCCCCCTGGGGCATGATCCGCGACCTGCCCACACCAGCAGTGGCGCAACAGCATTCGAGTGGTGGCCCCGCCAAGGGTCATGTCTGGCCCTTACCGAGGCGTCAGCATAACCCCGGCGCTCCAGTTTGTCAACGCTTATTGCTGCTGATGTGATGCGCCAGAGGCCGCTACTTCGCGGGCTTGGCCTCCTTGAGCTTCTGCTGGGCGCGGTCCAGAGTTTCCTGGGCCTGCTTTCTGAGCCGGTCGTCTTTGGTGATCTCGATGACCTTCTGCATGGCGGCCTTGACGGCCTCGGCGTTGGCGGCGTGGTTCCAGATGTCGCGGCCGATTCGCACGGCGGCGTGGGCGGCCTCTTCCTTGAGCGCCTCGACCTCGAGGCACGGCACGACGGCCTGAAGGGCGGTGAGGTCGCGGGTCTCGGCCAGGCCGCTGATGGCCTGCCGCTTCTCGTCGGGGCGCTTGGCCGTCTCCAGCCCCACGATGAGCATCTTGGCCGTCTCCGCCGCCGGGCGGTTGCTCTGGATGCGGCAGACGCGGATGTAGCCTCGGATGGCGAGGACCTGGTGGGTCTCGGTGGCCGCGGTTCTGGCGATCTCCAGGAGGTCGGGGGCGGCCGCCGTGTCGGGCCATTCGGCGAGGGCTCGGATGGCGGCATCCTTGACCTTCTCATCCTGGTCCTTCAGGGCCGCGCGAACGGCAGCGAGCGACTTGTCGCCGCCGATGCGCCCAGCCACGTTAAGCAAGGAGAGCCTGGCCGGGCCGCTGGCCGTCTCCAACGCCTTGAGCACGGCCTCGGACCGCTTCTCGACATCGAGATCGCGTCGGGCGATGTTGACGAGCGCTTCCTTCGCCTCGTTGCGGGTGCCATCGTCCTGGGTCTTCACGAGCACGGCGGCCACGGCGGGTATCGCCTCGGTGGGCGCCAGGGCGCCGAGGGCCTTGAGCGCTTCGGCACGGATACCGCCGTCGGGGTCCTCGGCCGCCTTGAGAAGAGCCGGGGTGGCGCCGGCGAAGCGGCGCGCGGCGAGGCCGCGGATGGCCTCGGCGCGGAGCTTCAGGTCCTGCCCCTCGAGCGCGGCCAGGAGGGCCTTGTCCACGCCGTCGGCCCGAACGCTCTCGAGGCTGCGGCGCGCGGTCTCCTGCGCCGCGCTGGCCTGGGCGGCCACCCTCAGCAGCAGCGGTACCACCTCTGCGTCGCCAAGGATGCCGAGGCCGCGGACGGCCTGGTCACGAACTGCCGGGTCGGCGTCCTCGACGGCGGCGACGAAGGCGGGCAAAGCCGCCTTGTCACCTCGGCGGGCCAGCGCCTGAAGCAGGACCAGTTTGACCGCGGGCCTGGCTCCTTCGACCCGCGCCGCGATGGCCGCTGTCGCGTTCTCGCCCTCGAGCCTGCACAGGGCTTCGACGCAGGCGCCCTGGAGGGTTGCGTCGGGATCGGCGAGTGCGGCGAGGATCGCGGGCAACTCGTCCACGCCGCCGGCCCGGGCGATGCCCACGATGGCGCCGCAGCGTGCGAACGGCGGGGCGTCGGTGGCGATCAGCTTCTTGTAGAGGCCGAGCGCGGTTCGCTTGTCGCCAGCGGCGGTGAGGGCGTCGGCGAGCATCAGATAGGCGTCCACAGCAGCCTGCTTCGCCGCGGGCGAGCCTTTGGCGAGAGCGGCGGCAATGGGCGCGGCGCCGGCCTTATCGCCCAGCTTGCCGAGGCCGAGGACCGCCGCCGTCCGGACTCCGTCGTGGTCCGACGCCGCCTCCTTCACGAGGGTGTCGAGTGCCGCGGGGTCGCGGCGCTCGGCGATGGCATTGAGGAGGGCGGCGCGCCAGGGCGGCGTGTCGGACGTTGCAACGGCCTTGATGAGGGCCAGCGTGGCCTCTTTGGCCGAGTTCTTCTGGAGCGCGCGGCGGGCGGATTCGCGGACGTTCTCATCCTTGTCGGCCAGCGCGGCCTCCAGTGCGGCGACGGCCTCGGCGCGCCCGATGCGTTCGAGCATGCGGATGAGCCACGCGCGTGCGAGGGGCGGCACGTCCGGCCCGAGCCTGGCCGCGAGGGCCTTGGAGCAGGCCGCGCGGTCGGCCTCGGCGCCGGGGCGGCTGGCCTGGAAGGCGATCCGCTCGATGGTTCTCGTGGGGCCGCTGCGTTTGTTGGGGTCCTCGTTTCCCATGTCCGGCATCAGGGCATCGAGCATTTTGGCATAGGCCGCCTCCAGTTGCTCGGGCGTCCGCTCGGGCGCGGGCTTCTCGCCTGTGAATTCCTTGGTGAGCTCCGCCGCCTCGGGCTCTGCGGCGCCCAGCGGCGCAGCCCACACCGTGATCGTGAGGGCGAGGATGGCAATGCAGTGGGGTCTCATGCGTGGGTTCTCCTAGAGGGTCCACGGCGCGCGGTATGGGCGGTCGACCCAGCGGTTCAACTCGGGGTCGCCGACGATCTCCTCTTTGACGGGGTCGAACTTGAAGCTCCGGCCCGACCAGAAGGCGATGTTGGCGAGGTGGCAGGTGACCATGGTGCGGTGCGCGAGTTCGATGTCGCGGAACGGGCGCTCGCGGGTCTTGACGCAATGGATGAAGTCGCCGAGGATGCCGCCGCGGCCCTTATACCCCTGGATGTAGGTGGGCGGCGGGGGGATGCGGGGCTTGCCGCGCTCGGGGACCTCGCCGAGGTCGCCCTTGAAGCCGAGGGGGCCGTCCCACGCGCCCCCGAGGTACAGCCGGACGCCGTCGGCGTAGATGTAGGTGAGGTGCTTGAACTCCTTGTTGTCGGGGGGATGGACTTCGATGGGCACGGGCTTGTCGTGAAGCTGGGCGGCGAAGAGGCCGCCGCCGACGTGGTGCGCGCCCCAGTCGGTCATGCCGCCGCCCGAGAAGTCGCGGCAGCCGCGCCAGTTGAACGGGTGGTAGCCCTTGTTGTAGGGGCGCCAGGGGGCGGGGCCGAGCCACATGTCCCAGTCGAGCCCCTCAGGCACGGGCTCGGCGGGCAAGAGCATTTCGCCCGAGGGACCGCCGATGTTGATGAAGACCTCCTGGAGCTTCCCTGCCGCGCCGCTCCACATGACGCGGTGGTACCAGTTGTAGTCTTCCCAGACCCGCTGGCTTCCGCCCGAGAAGACGCGGCCGTAGCGGCGGGCCGTCTCCACCATGATCCTGCCCTCGCGGATCGTGAGCGTCTCGGGCTTCTGGCAGAAGACGTCCTTGCCATTCTTCATCGCGGTCACGGTGATCAGTGCGTGCCAGTGGTCGGGGGTGCCGCAGGAGATGGCATCAATGTCGGGGCGGGTCACCACCTCGCGGAAGTCGCCGTAGTCGTCGCAGCCCTTGTAGACGCCGCTGGCCTTCTGCTGGGCGTAGCGGCCCTCGACGCCTTGCTTGGCGCGCGAGCGCGCCGAGTAGTCGACGTCGCACACAGCGACTCCCTGGACCTCCGGGAACCCGAGGAGGCCGCCCATGTCGCCCGAGCCCATGCCGCCGAGGCCGATGAAGCCCATCGTGATCCGATCGCTCGGCGCGGGGCGCCCGCCCTGACCCAGCGCCGTCCCCGGCACCACGTACGGCGCGGTGGCAGCTACGGCAGCGCTCACTCTGAGAAAGTCGCGGCGGCGGACGGCTTGCCTTGTGCTCATGCGTGACTCCTTGTGCTTCGCCTGCACGTGCGGCGCCAGTCGCCCGGAACGTGTTCGGGCGACGGCTGAATTATGCGCCGTCGAGGGCGGCGAGTCAAACAGGATTTCGAGGGGCTGCGACGAGGCGAGGGTTGGGCTGGGAGCCGGTGGCCCGCGAACCGGGCAAGCCGGACCCGTGGCCCTGTGCTCCTCAGGCGAGGAGCGCAGACTGGGGCAGGCCCCAAGCTCGGCGTAGCGCGCTTGAGAGCCTGCCCCAGCAGCACCCTCGGGCGAGTGGCTCAGGGGAGAAGCACTCGCCGTCGATTGGTCAGTCAAGCCGGGTTGCTGTCCTCCTTGCGGCGGCCCCGGATGCGCCAGCCGACCACGCCGGCCAGCACGCTGCCGAGGAAGGCCACCGAGAGCGGTTCAGGGATGGTCACGAGCGGGCCTGGCTCAGTGTCAGGCCGCAGGAGGTGGGTTCTGAGGACCGAGGGACTGTTTTCGGTGACGCTCTGGGGCGCATAGGCCTCGATGCTCGGATCGAGGTCGCCAGTGGTGAATCCGGTGTTGAACGCGTAGTTCGCAACGGCAGGGTCCATCCCGAGGCCATCTTTCGCGTAGAAGTCGCCCCAGACAGGCTGCTTGTTGCTGTCGAAGGACCAGGTCAGGATCATGGGGCTGTCCAGGGGTTGGATGCGGATGCCGATGAGGGGCTCGGGCAGCCCCGGGGAACCCGATTCCTGCGACCCGAACGTCAGCACCGCACCGGGCGAACTACAGACGAAGTTCCTGAAGTTCTCCTCGGTGTTTGTGAACGATGGAGACGTCTCGAGGATGAAATGGCTGATGCCGTACGTGACCCCAGAGACCTCGAACGAGTAGGAGTAGTGCCACGGTGAGGTCGGCGTCTCCAGGCTGACCGACCAGTGCAGCGTGACATTGCGCAGCGACCAGCCATCGGACGTCTTAGCCCCGACCTTCAGCCCATGGCTCTCGATGGTGTCGCCATCGGGCGGCGGGGTGTAGGTCAGCGTCCCCTCGTAGAGGAGGAACGGGTCGCCCGCGGCCTGCGGCGCGATCAGGAAGACGACGCCGACTAGGCCAAGCAAGGCAGGAATGTATCTCATCGAAGCCTCCTTGTCGTGTTGAGGCCGGCTGCCGGGCTTCCATCTGGCCGTCCGGCCGAGAGACCTCAGGAGCTGCTGGTGGCCTCGCGGGCAAGAGCGGTGCAGAAGCTGGACGATTGTCCGCGGGGCCGAGAGATGAGAAGCAGGGTCAAGGCGGCGGCCGGGCAAAGAGGCTGAATGGGATGAACTGCGAGGGCAGGAGGTCCCGTCCTTGGGACGGGTAGAGGGCGGTGAATGGGGAAGGCGGGACTTTGGCTTCGGGGCAGAGCAAGAGGGCGGGTACAAGCGAACCGGCAACCCGCTTGGCTGAGGCGATGTGGGTTGCCGGTCGGCGTTCGATCATACAAACGGCGGCGTCATCCGCTGCGGGCGCCGGTTCGGCAGCCAGGCGCCGGAGAAGCCCCGCGTAGGTGCGCTGGAGCGATGGAGATCGAACAGGGTGGTGTGTCTCCATCGGTGCGCCGGGATGGGCGGATGTTGTGGACCTGGCGTCTGGGGCCTTCGGCAGGCCGATCATCTCCGTTACGGCGCTGATGCCAGACCTGGTGAGCGCCAGCAGGGCAAGGAGAGCAGCCGTCCAGCGGCGTCGGCCTCGGTAAAGGCCGACGATCAGGAGGCCCTGGAACATCAAGAGGCCTGAGCCTTCGCTGGGGGAGAGCCTCACCCCGGAGGCTGGCGAGGGGAGGAGGGGTTTGGCTTCGAGACCTGCCGGGAGGTCAAGAGCCGGGTCAGTCCTTCCCACAAGCGGCCCGAGTATCCCGGTTTGCGCAGAGGATTGGTCACCTGCGAGCACATCCTGTGTGGTCTCGATTGTGAGAGCACGCACGGCGAGCCAGGGCGGGTCAAGCAGGGAGTAGCTGCGACTGAAAGGGTCATCGGGTTCGGCGCGCAGCGTGGCCGGGGCGAAACACAGAAGGCTCAGCCCGAGCCATACAAGCCACGCGAGTGGACGCCCTCCGATGCCCACTTGGCGACTCCACACTGTAAAGCGGAGCAGGCGGACCTAGCAGGTCTACTGTATCAATAATTGTAGCCTGAGGCGGGGGATTGTCAAGAGAATTCTCAGAAAAATCAGCTAGCCAGGGTTTGGCGCTCCTGGCTCGAGCGGCCTGGTGCAGGGCGCGGGAAGGTCTCTCCCCTGGCGGACTCGGCGGGTCCTCTGGAGAGCCCCGCCGACTGCCTGGCAGGCGCACAGTGCCCATACTGAATCAACCTTGAGAGGGGGAGGTGATACAGTTGGGCAGATGGGCGAGGATTGGCGATTCTCGCGGCTCCGGCCAATCCCGCTCATCTGCGGGATGAGCAAGTATGGTGGTGGGGATGGCCTGAAAGTGTAAGGGATTGCGGCACATATGGTTATGGTGTGGAGCCGGCGGCGCCGCAGCAGCCGTAGCCGAAGGAAGCGAGGGTTCCCGGCACACCGCCAGAGGTGCGGGCTTCAGTCCGTGCCCGCAGCCCAGGACGTGGCCTGAAGGCCACAATGCAGGCTCGCGCTTCGTTCGGCTGAAGTGTCTCGAGAAGAGCTACTCCTGTGCCTCGGGGCGGTCGAGGGCCGGTGGGGGATCGGCAGCAGAATCAGGCAGGTGCTTTGCGACGGCGGGGAACACGAGGCGAGCGAACTCCTCGAGCCGGGCGAATGCGTCCGCGTCCCGCCCCGCGACGGGCGCGCTGACCATGAGTTGGAAGACATAGGCCCCGCCGCCGCCAATGAGGTCGTGGAGGGCAGCGGTGAACTTCTGCCAAGTGGTGTCCAACTGCTGCCTGCCGTTCGCCGCATACCAGTAGAGCACGGCCATGCGTGCGCCAGCTTTCGAGTAAACGAGCTTGCGGAGCTTCAACTCGGGGAAGCGCTTGGCTTCCGACGGCACGCTGACCATCTCATTGAGTTCTTCGCTCCATCCCTGGCAGGGGTAACAGACGGTGGGGCCGTGGGGGATATGGTCCTTCACGCTGCCATAGAAGGCGATGTAGAGAGCGATGGCCTCGCCGTTGGAGCGCCTGTAATCGCGGCGGAGATAGGCGTCTGCGGCGGCGACCCTTACGACGTTGTCCGCAAACTCGATGTCCTTGCCGGTCCAGCCGTTGAACTCTCTGGGAAGCTGGTCGAGGGGGAGCGCCAGGGGAATGGGCGGGGTGACCCCGACGCCGCTGAGCCGGGCCGCATGGTACCCGATGGCGACGACGCCAAGCAGGCCGGCGCAGAAGTACGTGCTTCTCCTGATGGACACCTCTGCCTCCCTATGCGCTCTGTACGGGCTCCTCGATGAACAGATGAGAGAGGACGTAGTACTCGAGCCAGAGCAACGCCGCAGAGAAGGCGAAGAGGACCATCGCGGTACCGTAGTGGGGCAGGCCGTCAATGAACGACTTGAACCCCCAGTGGGTGAGGAGAGCGATCACCGTCACGCGCAAGGCGTTGGCGAGGATGGCGATCGGCACGGAGGAGGCGAGGAGGACGACGCGCTCCCAGAGGGGACGCCGGCACAGGTAGGCAAAGGCCACCCCCAGTGCGATGAAGCCCGTAAGGAACCGCATCCCGCTACAGGCTTCGGCTACTTCCAGTGTCTGCTCGGGCATGACAAGGACATTGCCCTCCCTGAGGACGGGGATGCCGATGCCCTGAAGCACGGTTGTGCCGACGACGGCAGCAAAGTGGCGCATCGGAAGGGCGACGCGGTTGTAGATCGGCGTCGGCAGCGGCATCATCAAGAGCAGGAAGAGGATCGGCACGGCGACGGTCCTGAAGACCTTGCGCCCCGCGGCCAGGAGCACGACTCCGGAGATGACGAAGATCATCGAGACGCAGGAGACGAACGGGGACTTGTAGAAAAGCGTCCAGGCTTTGGCTGCGGTCCCGATGCCCAGAGGCACAAGGCCGAGATACGAGGGCCGGACCTCTGCCTTGGCGAGGGTGCCCCATTTCTCCCAGACAAAGTAGAGAGCGAAGAGCGGGACGAAGAAGCCGTGGGTGTAGTTTGGGTCCGACCACCATCGAGGAATGAGCCTGGCCCAATCGTCGAGGTAGAGAAGCACGATAGGCAGGGTCAGGAGGGCGATGCTTGAGCGGCAGACCGCCCATGCGCTCGGCATTCGAGGCTACTCCAGCTTCTCCACATCGTCCATGGCCACGTCAGCGACTACGGTCTTCTCGCGGAGTTCCACCTCAAGGAGGAGGCGGTGAGGATGGCGCTCCATGAGGAAGCGGCCCGAGACCCCCTCGAGGAAGCCGGAACGGACGCGCACCGCTTGGCCTGGTCTGAAGCCACCTGAGGCATTCGGTGTAGCGGCTGCATCCGTCGTGTAGAGTCCGTTGCCTGTGCTGAAGCTGGCCATGGAATCCATCCCCCACCCAGAGGAAACAACGTTGGAGTACTACATCAAGCAATAAGCGACTTGACAGACCTGCTGGCTCCAGTGTATGCTATATGATAGCAGGGAAATCTGTGCTGTCAACCCTTTCTCGTCGGCGCTGTAGGCCTGAGGAGGGGCGCCCACCATGAAGAGGCTGAACAAGCGGCTGGTAGTAGGCACGGCATGTGTCCTCCTCGCTCTCGCAGTGTTCTCGCGCGTGCTGTTGCTCAGGTGCTCGGGTCTCCCGAATGTGGAGCCGTTCCTCGCAGCGGCGGCCCAGCGTGTTGCCGCAGGAGACGTGGACGACGCGCTGGTTCGGTACAGGCGAATCCTCCAGTTCCACCCCAAATGCGCTGCGGCGCACATAGCACTTGGGGAGTTGCTGGAGAGACGCGGGGAGTTCCGGAATGTGGCGGAACACTATGCCATGGCTCTGAAGCTCCGCCCTGGCGACGCAGATACGGCTAGACGCCTCGGTCGAGCGGCAGAGCGTCTCGGTGCGAATGCGCTCCTCCGGGAGGCCGCTGAGAGCCTTCTCGCCGTTGCGCCAGAGGATGGTGAAGGCCACTACTGGAAAGCCCTGTTCTTGGGCGCCAACCGAAAGCATGGCCCGGCCATTGCGGAGGCGGAGAAGGCGTGTGCGTCTCCGAACCCCCATCTCAAGCTCCGTGCCATGGTGCTGCTGGGCCAGCTACACGGGGCTGAAGGCGAGTTCGCGCTCTGCGACAAGGCGTATGAGGCAGCCCTGGCGGTCGATCCCGAGAACAGGGAGTTGCTGCTTGCTCTCGCTCAGCTCTACGAGGGCCGCAAGGACAAGGCGCAGTCCGTCGAGAAAGCGAGGACATTCCTCGAGAGGGCTGTTGCAGCTCATCCCGACGCTGTGGAGCCGCGTCTGCACATCGCTTCTCTCCTGGTCCGGCAGAGCCAGCTCGATGCAGCGGAAGCACATCTGAAAGCTGCGATGGAGCGGAATCCCGGTGACAAGGCGTCACTCGGCGCGTATGCAGACTTCCTTGTGAGGTCGGGGCGGTTTGCCGATGCGCGGAGGCACCTCGAGAGCAGCCTGGAGTCGCTGAAGGTGTGGCCGGAGGGTCGTGCGCGCCTTATCGACGTGCTGCTCGATCTTGGGGAGACGGGCGCCGCTAGGGACCACTTCGCGAAGCTGCCACCGGCGCCGGAGGACTCGGCCACCGGCAAGTACCTTGAGGGGAGGCTTCTGACAGCAGAGGGGCGCCCCTCTGAGGCGATTGGCAAGTTCAAAGAGGTGATCGCGCGCTCGCCCCGACGCGCCGAGGTGCACTTCTACCAAGGGGTCGCTTACCTGGGGCTCGGCGAGCTGGGCTCGGCTCGAGCGAGCTTCGAGGAGGCTGCGCGGCGCGACCCGTTTGCACTCGGGCCACAACGGCAGATCGCGGCGGTTGCGTTGGCGCTTGGTGACCCCGACGCGGCGGTTGATGCTGCGCGGCGAGTGCGCGCCGTGGAGCCACAGGACGCGTCGACTCGACGGCTTCTGGCTCGGGCGTATGCTGTTCGAGGGAACCTGGCCGCGGCGGCAGAGGAACTTGAGGCCGTGCTGAAGGGAGCGGCCGAGCCGGTCGAGGTGACCCTCGAACTCGCCCGCCTTCGATCCGCGACGGGGCAACCGCAGGAGGCGGTCCGCCTGATTCAGACGCTGCCGAGCGAAGCGAGGTCCTCGTCGCGCGCCTGCCTGGCCCTTGCGCGCGTCTACCTGGACAGCAAGAACGTGGAGAAGGCTCGTGTCGAGCTGGCCGAGGCGCTCCGGAAGGCTCCGAGGGAAGTCGAGCTGAGAACTGCCCTTGGGTTTCTTGAGATTGGGGCAGGGAGGGCGGCCGAGGCGGGAGGCATCGCCGACGAGCTTGCCGCCGGCGAGCCCTCGAGCGTGCGCGCCCAGATGGCAGCCTCAGAGCTGTACGAGCGACTGGGTCTGCTGGCCAAGGCCCTCGAGGCGTGCCGTCGAGCGGAGGCCCTGGAGCCGGGGAATGTCGAAGTCTCGGGACGTCTGATCGACCTGCTGCTCGTGATGAACCGGCCCGACGATGCGCTGGCTGCCGCCAAGCGGCTCGCCAGGGCGAAGCCCGAGCGCCTCTCGGCGCAACTGGCTGTGCCTCGGGTCCTGGTCGCCACCCGAGAGTGGGCCAGCGCGATCACCGCCTTGGAGGAACTCGCGAGAAGCCACCCGCACGAGGCCCTGACCGCGGACCTTCTTGGTCGCGCGTACTTCGGAGCGGGCAACCTGCGTCGCGCGCGGGAACATCTGCGCAAGGCGGCCGGGCTGCGGCCCGACTGGCTCGACACGTGCCACCTCCTCGCCGACGTGTGCTACAGGAGCGGAGAGTACCAGGAGGCCATCACCTGGTCGGAGCGCATCCTCCAGCGGCGCCCTGACATGCGGAGCGCGCGGCTGCTCTCCGCGCTGAGCCACGCGCAGCAGGACGCCTACTCCAGGGCTATTGAGGAGTATGTCGCTGCGGAGCCTCGCGAACCCGAGCCAGGATACTACATCGGACTGGCGAGTCTCTACGAGCGCGACGGGAAGCAGTACGAGGCCGAGAAGGCCCTGCTCCGGGCGCGCCAACTTCAGCCTGACTCGCCCACCACGGTGTTCGCCCTGGTGCGCCACTACGCGATGGTGGGAACGCCCGCGAGGGCCGATGCCCTGATTGCGGAGCTGTCAGCCAAGGCGCAGCGCGAGCCGGGGATGCTCGTAGTCATCGGCCGGCAGCGTGCGGCGAGTGGGCGGGTAGCCGAGGCGGAGAAGGCCTTCCGGGCGGCCATCCAAGCGGACCCGAAGTCGGCGAGTCTTCGCGTGGTGCTCGGCGACCTGCTGAGGAGCGTGGGAAGGGCGGCCGAAGCAAGGGAGGCATACCGCGAGGCCGCTGAACTTGGCTCGATGCAAGGGAGGTCCAAGATCGTTGAGAGCCTTTGCCAGGCGGGTTGCCTCGCTGAAGCCTGGGCCGAGTTGGGCAGCGCCAGAGGGGCGGGCACAGAAGCAATCCTTCGGGTTGCGGAGGCTCGACTTCTTCTTGCTGAAGCGGCTCACCAGGCCCCCGGCGAGAAGCTCGCCGCCTGTCAGGCCGCCTGTGAAGCGGCACTGAGGGCCGACCCGGGCAACGCGGAGGCCCACCTGGTGCTCTCGGAGAGTTACCTTGCGGAGCGGCCAGCTCGCCGCGAGGCTGCGCTGGCAGCTCTCCAGCGTGCCGCGCGCCTCGCGGGAGGGGGCCCATCTGCAATCAGCGTCCGCCTTGCTAACCTGCTCCTCGATGTTGGCCGCCCTGAGGAGGCTGAGCGAGAGTGCCGACGCGCGCTGGCGATGGCGCCCGCACTGTCTTCCGCACTCGAGACGCTGGCAGTCGCCATTGGCAAGAGTAAGCGCGGGATGGCTCGGCAAGCGATTGCCGAACTCCTGGCCAAGGAATTCCCCGCCAATCCCGCGAGACATGTCCTGCTTGGCGATTCGCTCGCAGCGCAGAGGAGGTGGCAGGAGGCGTCCAGCGAGTACCGGGCCGGCCTGGCGGAAGCCCCAGGCATGGTTCGGGCATTGGCCGGTCTCACGCAGGCACTTGTCGGCGCCGGGGAGGCGGCCGCGGCGGCCGACGAGTGCCATCGATTCCTCCAGGCCAACCCCGGCAATGTCGTTTGCCTGGAAGTGCTCGGGCACGTCCACCTAGCCAGCAAGCAGGCATCGGCCGCCGCAGAAGCCTACGAGGCGGCGAGCCGCCTCGATCCTGGAGAGCACCGCTTTGTGGCGCAGGCGGCGAGGGCGCACCTGGCCTCGGGCAATCCGGCCAAGGCATCGGCGTGCTGCCAGGCCTACATCGCTCGATGGCCTCGGGACCCGCGCGGCGCCATCACGCTCGGATCGCTCCTCGCCGCCCAGGGGAAGGCAGCCGAGGCGGAACGAGAGTTCGCGAAGGCGCTGGAGCTTGACCCGCGCAGCCTAGACGCGCTCGGCAGCTTCGCCGAGTTCTGCACGCAGCACAAGCGATACGACGCCGCCCTGAACGCCTGCAACGCGTTCCTGAAGAAATGGCCGAACAACGCCCACGCACTCCAGTTGGCGGCGCGGGTCCAGATTGAGCGCGGCGACCTGGCTGCCGCGCAGGCGAGCCTCGAGGCGGCAGTCGGCAGCGACGGCACACTGCTGGGGCCGCGCTTCGACCTGGCATCGCTGCGCCTGAGGCGCGGGCAGTTCGACCAGGGGGCGGCGGAGTTCCGCGAGATTCTGTCGAGCCAGCCCGACAGGGCCGATGTTCTCAACAACCTGGCCTGGTGCCTCGCGGAGGCAGGCCGGGACCTCGACCAGGCGAAAGCCATTGCGGCAAGGGCTCTCGCGATCGCTCCCGACATGCCGAATGCGCTGGACACCTATGGGTGGATCTGCTTCAGGCGCAAGGAGTACGACGAGGCGTGCAATGCCTTGCGGCGGAGCCTGGAACTCCGGCCCGACTCGGTGGCCTCGCGCTACCACCTGGGAGCGGTGCTCGCAGCTCAAGGCAAGAGGGCTGAGGCCGTGGCCGAACTCACCCACGCCCTGGCATCGGAAACGCCAGTCGCCGATGCCGAGGCGGCTCGCGCTCTGCTCAAGAGTCTCTCGCAAACGGCGCCCCCTCCCAGGTAGTCTCCCAGTCCCATAGACCCCGCTCCATCGCGCGGCTCGCAACCACCCTGCGCCTGCGTGCGCGGTGGGTGCCCTGTGCGCCGTGCGCGTCCCCTCGGGAGTGTGCCGGATGGGCCCATCAAAGCAGAGCCCGGCGACTCACTTGGCCCCGCATCACGGGTACTGCCGGCCCAAGGCGTTGATCGGCCGGGCCGCATGGCATGCCCCGCGCCTGCGGCTGCTTCAGATCTTGAGAGCACATGTGTTTATCTGCACACTACTTGCTGAGCGGGTAACCCACGGACCTGCCGACTGGCACGCAGGTTGCAAGGTCGGATTACTCGATAGCCGGCTGATTCGGCTAGCGACGCGGCGGGGGATAAGCCACCAGACGCCGCGCGTGTGAGTCTCATGGCTCTCTGACGCCAGGAGGCAGAGAGGAGAGTTGAGCATGCGCCGGAAGGTAATGAACAGGCTCCCCGATAGCGAATGCTCCGCTGTGCCGCCCGCGAAGAGGCCGTTCGCCCGGGCCATTGCCGCCCTTGCCGGGGATATGTGTAAGTCATCTTGGGCTGCCGCATCGAGGGCGAACAGCGGGCCGGACGCCGATGTGACCGAGATTGCGATTCGCCGGTGTCTGCTCGATGGCGGCATCATCGAGAGAGTTCCCGGCACGGCGCGCAGTAACCGAGAGGTCCGCTACCGCCTGACCGCACTCGGGGAAAGGGTGTGCTCGATGATGGGAATCCCAGGCGAGGGGCCGCCTGCGAGGTCGCCCGGCCGGCGCGCATAGGCCGGTTACTGGGGCCGGGGGAGAGTCGAGAGGGGGCTCCTAGGCGCTGGACTCGACGACCGTGCTCAGCAGGGTCTCAAGCGTGTGCCGTTTGAGGCTCTCCACGATCTGCTGCTCGATCCGCCACCATGCCTGCTGGAACGCCTGTCGTGGGTGCTCGTGGTTCGCGGGCGGGGGAATTGACGACAGGGCCGCCTGGCCCTGCATCGCGAGAATCACGTCGTACAACGAAATCTCGCTGGCGGGCCGTGCCAGGGAGTAGCCACGAGCCCGGCCGCGGTGCGAGCGCACGATGCGGCAGGCACGAAGGCCCTGAAAGACTTTCGACATGAAAGCCTCGGGCGCTCGTGCCTCCCGGGCAACGTCGCGCAGGAGGACGGGTTCGAACGGGTCGGGCCGCTGGGCCAGGTAGAGAAGCCCGCGGACCGCGTAATCACAGCTCTTCGCCAACTCCATGCCAGGGGCCTGCCCTTGCGGGTCGGGGACGGCTTATGGCTCCTGCCAAGCCTTCCCCCAGCGGCGCCTGGGGAGCCAGCTACACAGTCAGGATGCCACGGCCAGCGCGTGTGCACAGATAGCGTGCATTGCCTGCCGCGATGGACTCCTGCGACAATCTGCCCGTGACGGGCCTCGACCGCCTCACGACCGCGCGGGCATCAGGTCGCTGAGGCGACGAGCCTTGAACAACTCAACGACCTCTGACCGCAGGGGCCTGGAAAGGCACTTCATCGGGCACCGGCGGCAGAGCCCGGCGCTCGCATCAGCGCCTCTCATGTGGCAGCGCACGCGGAATCTCTCCCCGACCGCGGCAGCGATGTCGTAGAGAGAAACGTCCGACGGGCGGCGGCGCCCCCAGGCGGCGGAGCCGTTGCCGTCCCAGCGGATCAGGCCAGCGCGCTTCAGGTCGCTGAGGACATTGGACAGACTGGCCCTTGCCGTGCCCACCTCCCGGGCAACCCGGGCTGCCCCCACCTCCCGCCGCTTGCGGGAGGCCAGCGCGACAGCTCCGTTAATGGCCAGTTCCGTGCGCGGAGAGAAACTGATCCCCCATGCCGCTCCCATCCCACCCATGGTCTACCCCTCCTTCTTCGTCCCCCGGATCGCCGGGGAACACGGGGCCCTCTGCCCCTGTGACCCGTGCCCTCGCGCAGCAACCTCGCCCGGCCCTCTATTCCGGGCGAAGCTGACACACATCTCAACTCGCCGCCGATTGCGCGCCGTTAGGCGCTCCGGACAGCGAGGCTAGATCCGCCAGGGTCGTCTGCTGGAGCTTCTTGGCCACGAGGCCCTCCACCTCGTCCCATACCTGGGCGAAGGGCGTGCCCGTCTCCCGCGACACGACGCCGCTTGTGTGCAGGGTTGCCGGCCCCTCCGTCGCCACGATGACATCGTATAGGGAGATCCTGGCCGGGTCCAGCGCCAGCGAGTACCCGCGGGCCATCCCGCGATGAGAACGAACCAGGCCCGATGCCCTCAGGCTCTGGAAGATCTTTGAGAGGAAAGCCTCCGGGGCACCAATGGCCTCTGCAATATCGTGAAGCAAGACCGGCCCCCCCGGCTTCGCGTGGGAGGCCAGATGGACCAATCCCCGGATTGCGTAGTGACAACTCCTGGCGAGTTCCAAGTCTGCGTGCTCCGATTGGTTCGGTTCTCCTCCGCCCTTGAGACGCCTGCTGCCCGCTGCCCGGCTGGTGCTCGCGGGACCCCGCGGACGGGAGCCTCGACCTGTGCGGGGGCAATAGGTACCCCCCTGAAGGGCCGCCCGGGCGCCCGAGGGCCGGTCGGCCCAGAGGGATGCGTTGAACCCTCCAGTGCCTGGCAAACAGCGGCGCAACCATGGACTTCCCTCCCGTCCACACCGGGCGGCCTCCACCAGAGTCGCACGATCGGGCAACGCTGAGGATGCCGCGGCGGACAATGAGCAGGGGGGACCCAGCTCATGCCACCAGACCCCAGAGGTCCACTGAAGCCAAAGTGTACACGAACGACCAGGGATGTCAAGGGCCTTCTTGAAAATTCCGCATTGGCCGGAGTGAGTGCATCCAGATCACTCGTCGGCCATGCCGCTGCCAGCGCGGGAGGCCAGGGGAGGGGGCACTTGCTAGCGAGCCACTCACCGTCATGGGGCAAGTGGCGATGTACTGCGCGGTGAGCGTCTTCAAGGCCGGTCGGGGTCTGGGGCTCTTGGCCGTTGACTGACCGATTGGTGACGGGCACGCGAGGGAAGCCCGCGGGCCTCGGTGAATGAATCGCGTGGCGTGCGTCAGGGGGAGCCAATGTCTCGATGATAACCGTTCCACTACCAGCTGCGCATGCGACCGATGAAGGCGGGCAACACCTGGCAGTCGATGTCGAAGCGATCCATGTCGGCTATCTCGCGGTACGCCTCCGCCGTCGCGGCGCAGACCCCGCCGTTCCCCAGGTTGCTGGCGGGATACGGGGGCATCTCTTCGAAGGCCAAGGTCCTGCCCTCCGCGTCCAGTTCGGCAAAGCCGCAAGCACGAGGCTAAGAGGCCCGGAAGAGCATCGTGGTGAACGGGTCGCAGGGTAAACGATGGAAGCGCGGGAACCCTCCCATGTCCACATCGCGGAGCGTGTCGGCATCGTCTGCACAGCGGCGGTTGGCGTGGGTGGTGCAGGGGGGAGCTGAGCAGATGGGGCTCGAATGCCTCCAAGATTCGGATTCTGGCATTCCTTTGCGGCCTGGCGTCATAGTGCCCCTCCTGCGGGCGATGCCATGTGGCGTGCTGCGGGGCCGCCGAGCACCTCTGTCTGCTCCAGTACCCACGACCTCAACATCTGGGATACGACATGCCCTATGGCAAGGTGCATGTCTTCGATCATGCCCACGTTGTCACACGGAGCATTGATGTGAACGTCAGCAAGTTCCCGGAGTCTTCCACCCGCAAAGCCAGTGAGGGCGATCACCGTGAGGCCATTCGCGCGGGCCCACTCGCACGCACGCAGGATGCTTGGCGAATTGCCCGATGGGCTGATAGCAACAGCGAGGTCGCCCGGCAGCGCGTAGGTCTCCAGGGGATAGATGAAGGCCTTGTCATAACCGAGGTCATCGCCTATCGCGGTTGCGAGCCCCACACTGTCAGAGAGGCTGATGGCTCTCAGGCGGGGCCGGCCCTCCACGGCAGCGGTTTTGATGAAGTCGCATACATAGTGGCTGGCCGTGAGCGCACTGCATCCATTGCCGAACACGAAGACCTGGCGTTCCGTCAGCAGCGCATCGTAGAGGAGTCGGGCGAATGCCTCGAGCCTGCGCGGATCGAGCGCCCGTACGACCTCATTCGAGAGCCCGAAGTAGCCTCTCACCGAACCACAGGTGCTGCCTTCCATTCGCACCCCTCCCTTGGGTCACCCGGCTCACGCTGAGTGCCGCGGACCGGCAGAGCATGGCCCGCAACAGCGAATCCCTGGCCATGGCCACAGACCAAACGGCGGCGAGCCGCAATGAAGCCAAACGGGTGTGCCCCATGCCCAGTTCGAACAGTGGCTATCATACTGCGGAGCTAACGGGCCTGTCAAGTCCGAGCACCTGGAATTTGCATCGTTTCCCGTGTTGCGGAGAGACGCGACGCGCTCAGGCCCCACACAACGGTGTAAATGGAGGTAGCAAGTCAGCTAGATACCGGTATCACGCTGTCCTGGTGTGGGAGCGAGCCCGAAGAGGGTATCCCTGAGCTGTTCCATCAGCCCGATGTGAACGTCGGTTGAAAAGCGCGCCAGGTGGCGGGCGAGGGAGGGGCGGTCGAATAGTGCGGCGCCCTTTGGACTGTCCGAGCGGCAGACGGGACAATAGGGGCTCTTGATGGATGCCCCCAAGTCGTCTGCGTTCGGAGGTCAGAAGGGTGTACAGCGAGATGGAAGAGTGGCTGGCGATTCGGCGTCGAGTGCTGGTGGAGGGGGTGAGCAAGCGGACGATCCTCCGCGAGACGGGGCTGCACTGGCAGACTCTGGAGAAGATCCTCACCCACAGCAGCCCGCCGGGCTATCGGTGTCAGCGCGGATGGTGTCAGGTCGTAAGTTACAACATAAGGACTTGACAGGGAACGGACCCGGCACCGCACAGTCGGTTGCCGATCGACCATGTTGTAACTTACGACCTGACACCGGCCCCATTGCGCACCCGCGGCCGGCGGAACGCCACCTTGCGTCCCGCGAAGGCGATGTAGCCCGCCTCCTGGCCCCATCGGTAGGCGTGGCGCTCGGGCAGTCGCGCGTGTGCAGGCCCCACGCAGCTCTCAACCTCATCCCGCACCACGGCCTCGGCCAAAAGCAGCCCCGCCTGGCACGCCAGGGATTCCAGACCCTCGCGAAGCCTTGCCACCAACTCCCCCATCGGGAAAGCCAGGCGAACCATCGCCTCCTCGCCCGACGCCTCGAACCCCACCACGCGCCCCCGTGGTGCCGGACCTCGACTTCGCCTAGACCGCGACCCCTCTTTGGTGTACACTCCTTGCACGGCGGCTCTCCTTACCAAGGGTGTCCAGTGACCACACACAGCCACAGGATACCCGGGCCGCCGTCTCTATTTCAACGGAGTTCGGGACATCGCCTTCCCCTGCCCTCTCGCGCCCTTTCCCAAGGTAAGATCGCAAATGGCAGGACGATAGCACGCCGGGTAACATTTTAAATGGCTCGATTCGCGGGCTTGACACGGCGTCCGATGCTCCTGTATCATCCCCCTCACACACTGGGCGAGGACTGAGCATGCTTGCCAAGGTCGCCTCCATGGGCGTGCTGGGCATAGAGGCCTATCCCATCGAGGTCGAGTGCA
>Ga0209381_1000554_pt1 | contig 86142 bp, 70 predicted proteins | sample DewCreD2012metaG_FD_184111 | JGI IMG/M metagenome (GOLD analysis project Ga0209381, IMG submission 184111) | Hot spring sediment bacterial and archeal communities from British Columbia, Canada, to study Microbial Dark Matter (Phase II) - Dewar... ... | reverse complement strand
CTGGTGGTGCTGGTCATCTGCACGATGACGTACCTGCGCCACCCGGACTTTGCCGACCGGGCCCGGGCGACCAAGGAGGAGGTGGCGAAGATCGGCGTCACCGATGCGCCGCCGGCCTACCGCACCGAGGAGATCGGCGGGCAAAAGTGGTTCGAGGACAAGACCACCGTCCCGCAACTGCAGCGGCAGCAGATCACCTCGGTGGGCCTGCGGCACCTGCTGCCCGTGGGGCTCAGCGGCCTGTTCCTGCTGATCATGGTGCTGGGGCTTTTCGCCGGCGACGGCAATCACCTGCACTCCTGGAGCAGCATCTTCATCCAGGACATCGTCATTCCTCTGCGCGGCGGCAAGCCGCTGTCGCCCCAGTCGCACCTGACGCTGCTGCGGCTGTCGGTGGTGGGCTGCGCCACGTTCGCGTTCCTGTTCAGCGCCCTGGTGCCGCTGAAGGTGCCGATCTGGATGTGGTGGGCGATCACCGGCGCCATCTACAACGCCGGCGCCGGGGCGGTGATCATCGGCGGGCTATACTGGCGCCGGGCCACCGCCGCCGGGGCCTGGACGGCCATGGCGCTGGGGTCCACGCTGGCGGTCGGTGCCATCCTGCTGGACTATTTCTGGAAGGACATGGTCAAGGCCCTAGGCGCAAGCGGCAGCGGCGACAGCTACGTCGGCCCGGTGATCCTGGGCATCGAGTTGCCCCAGCGCATGTGGCTCAACCCGCAGTGGCACGGCTTCATCGTCATGTGCATCGCCGCCAGCACGTTCTACATCGTCTCGCGGCTGACCTGCCGCGAGCCGTTTGACATGGACTGGCTGCTGCACCGCGGCAAGTGGCGCGTGGCCGCCGACCACACCGGCGAGGCCGAGGCCGAGCACGTGCCGCTGCTGGACCGGCTGATCGGCGTGGACAAGCTCTTCACCCGCCGCGACCGCTGGGTCGCCAGCATCATCTTCTGGTGGTCGATGTTCTGCGTGATCCTCAACGGCGCGCTGGTGCTGTGGCACTACGGCGTCGGCCAAATCTGGCCGGCGGTGCAGATGGAGAACCGCGCCTGGGCGTGGTTCTGGCTGATCTACGGGCTGGTGATCCCGTTCCTGTTCGCGGCGTTCACGCTGGTGTGGTTCGGCATCGGCGGCGCGATCGACCTGAAGGACTTCTTCCGCACGCTGGGCACCATGAAGCGCGACGCCCACGACGACGGGTCGGTCCGGCGGCCGATTCCAGTCGCAGCCGCCGGGGACGCGGAAGAAGCCACGATCAAGACCCGGCGTTGAGACGGTGTCGCAACGGGCAAGAATTTGCCTCGCGCCCCGGGCTTCCCTTTGTCCGGGCACCTGCCCTATCCTCGATGTGCTTACACGAGGACGATCGCGATGGAGCGAATAGCTGTGCCGGTGACCGACAAAGGCGATTTCTGCGGCCACTTCGGCCGGTGCGATGGCTTCCTGCTCTGCGACGCGGAGCCAGGGTCGGCGCGGATCGATCGCCCGCGGATCATCCCGCGCCCGGCGGCCGGCAAGTGCGAGGCGCTCCCGGCGTGGATCAAGTCGCTGGGGGTGAAGCGCGTGCTGGCCGGCGGGATCGGCCCCGGGGCGCAGCAGAACCTGGAGCAGTTGGGAATCGTCGTGACCAGCGGCCTGGACGGCACGGACCCGCGGCAGGTGGCCGCCGACTACCTGGCCGGGACCTCCGCCATCAAGGAGAACCCCTGTGCCACCTCCGACCACAAACATCACCACTGCCGCGGCTGAGCCGCACGCCGCCAGCCAGGAAGCGCTGAACCGGCCGTGTGAGCCGCTGGCGCGGCCGTGGCCAGGGCATCCGGCAAGTTCTATACTCCAGCCAGGTAAGTCGGCGGACCTGCGATGGCCCTGAGTATTGAGCAACTCCGCAAGCACTACGCCGCCCCCGACGGCAGCATCGTTCCCGTGATCGACATCCAGAGCCTGTCGCTGGACGACGGCCAGCAGGCCGCCCTGGTCGGCACCAGCGGCTCGGGCAAGACCACGCTCCTGCACCTGATCGCCGGCATCCTCACCCCCGACAGCGGGCGCATCGTCTTTGACCTGGGCCCCGACGACGGCCAGGTGGACATCACCGCCCTGCCCGAGGCCGACCGCGACGTGTTCCGCGGCCGGCACATCGGCTATGTCTTCCAGACCCATCACCTGCTGGCGGGCTTCACCGCCCTGGAGAACGTGCTGCTGGGGATGAGCTTCACCGGCCGCCGCCACGACCGCGCCTGGGCAAGATACCTCCTGGAGCAGGTCGGCCTGGCCGACCGGATGGACTACCGGCCCGAGAAACTGTCACTCGGACAGCAGCAGCGCGTGGCCGTCGCCCGCGCACTGGCCAACCGGCCGAAGGTCGTTCTGGCCGACGAGCCCACCGGCTCGCTCGATGCCGCCAACGCGCAGCAGGTGCTGCACCTGATCCGCCGCCTGTGCAACCAGGTCAACGCCACGCTGCTGCTGGTAACGCACGACACGGACATCGCGCAGCAGTTGCCGACGGTGCTGTCCCTGGCCGAGTTGTGTCCCGCCGCGAGGACCACGGCATGAACTTCCTGGAACTGGTCTTCAAGCAGATGCGCCAGCGCTCGCTGTCCACCTGGCTGACGCTGCTGTCGGTCATGCTGGGCGTGGCGCTGGCGGTGGCGATCCTGCTGTTCCTGCGCGAGGCTCCCAAGGTCCTGGCCCAGGGCGATTTCGGCTATGACCTGGTCATCGGGCACAAGGGGTCGGGCTTGCAACTGGTGCTCAACACCGTCTATCACCGCGACGTGAGCCTCGGCAACCTGCCCTGGTCGGTGTTCGAGGAGCTGGTGCGCGACCGCCCGCTGGTCGATTGGGCCCTGCCCTACGCCGTCGGCGACACCTACAAGGGCTACCGCATCGTGGGCACCCTGCCGACGGTGCTGCCCATCGACCACGAGGGCCGGCCGCTGACGGAGATGCTGGACCCGCTGGGCCGGCCCATGCGCACGGCCGATGGCAGGCCCATCCCGGCGCGGGCGTTTGCCTATCGCTTCGGCCGCACGCTGGAGCTGGCCGAGGGCCGGGCATTCCACCCGCGCAAGTTCGAGGCGGTCATCGGCAGCGACGTGGCCCGCCAGGCCGGGCTGAAGCTCGGCTCCACGTTCATCGCCGAGCACGGCACCGGCGACGAGAAAGGCCACGAGCACGAGGAAACATGGACCGTCGTAGGCATCCTCAAGCCCACGCGCACGGCCATCGACCGCGTGCTGTACATCCCCATTCTCACGTTCTGGGCCATCCCCACGCACGAGGAGCACCTGCAGGAGGCGGCCAAACTCCTGAGTCCGACCGAGCCTCACGAGGAGCAGCACGAGCACGACCATGCGCACTGGCCGGCGACCACCCAGGCCCACGAGCACGTGCACGATGAGCACTGCCAGCGCGCCTACCACCGGAACGCGGACGGCACCATCGACCTGCGGGCCACGCCCGACAAGTGGCAGGTCTCGGCGGTGCTGGTCCGCAGCCGCGGAGCGTGGCACATGGCCACGCTCATGTACCGCATCAACAACATGCCGGTGGCGATGGCGGTGAACCCGGCAGGCGTCATGCGGGATTTCTTCAGCACCTTCCTGAAGCCCAGCAGCCAGCTTCTGCTGGTGGTGTCGGTGCTGGTGAGCCTGGTGGCGGCGGTATCGATCCTCGTCAGCATCTACAACTCCGTGACTGCCCGCCGCCGCGAGATCGCCATCATCCGGGCGCTTGGAGCCACCCGTCAGCGCGTACTGGCGCTGATCTGCGTCGAAGCCGCTCTGGTCGGCCTGATCGGCGGCCTGGCCGGCATGGTCCTGGGCCATCTGGTCGCCGGCGGGGCTTCGGCGTACCTGCAGTGGCTGCTGGGCCAGGGCATGCGCTGGTTTGCCACGGGCTGGATGGAGTGGCTGTATCTGGCCGGCGTGGTGGCGCTGTCAGCGCTGGCGGGGCTGGTCCCGGCGCTGAAGGCCTACCAGACCCCTGTGGCCACGAACCTTGCGGCAACGTGATGACTCGTGGCGTCTGCCCAGCCTGCCTCGCTCCCCCTGCTTGCCATCACCGCCCTGATTGCCAATCGCCGATTCGGATCAACGCGGCGCGCATGTGGTATAATCCGACAAGGAGGCGAGCATGAGGAGCGTCGGACGTTTCTTGCGTAACGTGTGGGTGGCCGGTGTCCTGGCCTCGCTGTCGCCGCTTGCTTTGGCCGCTGAGCGTAACTGGATCGGCGGCGATGGATTCTGGGATGTGCCGGCCAACTGGGGCGGGAGCAAACCAACCAGCCTGGACGACGCCTACGTGGACACCGGCGCCACCGTGACGGTGCGCACGGCCGGGGAACAGGCATCGCGCCTGGAGTTCGGCTACTACAACACCGCCGCCGGCTCGCTGACCATCACGCCCAGCGGCAGCCTGACTCTCGGCTACCTGGTGCTGGCCACATCGTCCGACTCCAGCAGCGGTCTGGACCTTCAGTCCGGCGGCGTGCTTTCCACCGGCGGGGCGCAGATCGGCAGCTACGGCAACGCCACCGCCACGCTCGCCGGCACTCTCAACTCCTCAGGATCGCTGATCGTCGGCCTCAAGGGCTTGGGCAACATCACACAGACGTCCGGCACCGTCAGCGTGAACGGCGACGTGTCGCTGGCCCCGATCACCAGCAGTTCGCAGGGCATCTACAGGCTCCACAACGGCACGCTGGCGGTGGCACGCGGCAACAGCGTCAACCTGGGCAGCGAGGGCACCGGGACGCTGCTGCTGGGCAACGCCGCCGGGACGGGCACGCTGACGCAGACCGGATCGGGCAGCGGCGTGAACCTCAACATCGGCCAGTTCACCGACTACGGTGGCGGATCGACAACCTTGGGCACCGGCGAACTCCGCGGTCATGGCAACGTGGCCCTCACCGGCCAGTTGGACCTGCAACATGGCAAGGTCGTCGCCGACGGCTACGGGACCGATCGCCTGCTGACCTTGAGCGGGTTCACCGCCGTCGCCAACGGCTACGAGAATGCCCCGGGGCAGCACAGCGGCTGGTACGCCACGGGTAAAGGTAAACTGGCACTTCCGCCCAGCACCGTGGCCGCAGGCGATCACGCCTACAACTGGGGCGAATCCGCCGGCGACAGCAGCATCGACCTGGTGAACAGCTTCCGCATCACCATCACGGGGGCCAATGCCGCCGGCACACTAACTGCATCGCTGCTTGCGCCCGACCGCGGCGACATCGCGCCCGGCCTGCCGGCAACGGCCATCGGCGTCTGGGATGTGGGCCTGTCGGGCACGGGATTCTCCTCGGCGGTGCTCACGTTCCGCTACGACGACCTGCTGGCCGGCGATCCCTCGAATCTCCGCATCTATCACCAGACGGGCGGCGTCTGGATCGATGTGACCGCAGCGGTATCCCCGGGCACTTTCACGATCTCCACGACGCCGCTCAGCAGCCTGTCGCAGTTCGCCGTCGTCGTACCCGAGCCAGGATCGCTGTTCGGCGGGCTGATGGGCGTCGGTGTGATGCTGGTGCGCCGGCGGCGCTGACCGGCCGCCCATGTGGCAGAGCGTCGCCCGTCAAGCCGTCACGTCAACCGTCGGCACGGATGTTCGTTCCGGCGGCAATGCCTATACTTGCCCGGCACGGCGGGCTGTCCGCCCCCGCGGCCACGAAGCGACGGAAACCCGATGCGTTCTATTGTGCTCTGCCTGCTGGCGACGTTGTGCCTGACCGCAGGCACGTTGGCGCAAACTTCGCGCCCGTCCACGCTGGAGCTTCGCGCCGTCGGTGCGTTCAACAGCGGCGACTATGCCTCCGCCCTGCCGCTGCTGCAGAAGGTCGTCGCCGATCTGGCCGGCCAGCCTGACCGCGCTGCGCCGCTGGAGGAGATGATCCGCGCCTGCCAGCGCCAGTTGTCCGATGCCCAAACCCAGGCCGCCGATCAGCCCCGCCCGCCGGCCGACACGGACCGGCCCCGCAGGCCCCACGACCCGCCCGCCGCCGGCGAGGTCCGCACGCTCACCATCAAGGACCTGGGCAACTTCGACTATGACAGCGACAAGGGCGGCAACATCCCGGCCGACGTGCTGCGCCTCAACGGCATGACCGTGCGGCTCAGCGGTTTTATGATCCCGCTGGACCAGGCCGACAACATCACCGAGTTCGCCCTCGTGCCGGACCTGTTCGCCTGCTGCTTCGGCCAGCCGCCGCAGGTGCATCACACCGTGGTGGTTCGCTGCCCGAAGACCAAGGCCGCCCGCTACACCCCCGAGGAAATCCAGGTCCAGGGCACGCTGACGGTGCAGGAGAAACGCGAGGAGGGATACATCGTCAGCCTCTTTGAGCTGTCGGCCACCAGCATCCGCCCCGCGCCCAGATGACGCGTGCGCGCTTGCACGTCGTCGGGCGAAGTTCCCTGGACTGACTATCGGACTGCGGTGGGTGCCGCCGACCCCGGCGGCTCGTGGCGGTCCCTGATCTCCACCGCGCCCCCCGGATCCACCGCCGCCGGCACCAGCGGATCCTCGCTGCCCAGCGTCTTGCGCGAGGTCACGGCCAGCCGCTCGTGCACCATGCCCATCTTGTAGGCCGCCACGATGATCGACCCGAACACCACCAGGTAGATCGCCAGGGCGTAGCGCGTCCGCACGTACACGATCGCCGCCCCCAGCAGCGCAAACAGGACCGCCAGCAGGTAGCTGACCAGCACCGTCTGCTTGACCGTCAGCCCTCTCGCCAGCAGCTGGTGGTGGAAATGATGCCGGTCGGCGCTGAACACCGGCCGCCGCGCCACCCACCGCCGCGCAAAGGCCAGCATCGTGTCCAGCACCGGCAACGCGAATACCACCATCGATGCCAGAAACCACTTGAAATGCCCGTGCGCCGCGAACAGGATGATCATCACCGCGCAGACGAAGCCCAGGAACATGCTGCCGGTATCGCCCATGAAGATCGACGCCGGGTTGAAGTTGTAGGGGATGAACGCCAGCACCGCCCCCAGCAGCGCCAGCGCCAATATCACCCTCAGCCCGTCCTCGTTCACGTTCAGCGCGCCGGTCACGGTCGCCAGGTTCACGGCAAGAAAAAGAAAACCGGCCGCGATGATCGCCGTCACGCCCCCGCACAGCCCGTCCAGCCCGTCCAGCAGGTTCGTCGCGTTGCAGCAGGCCACCACGATCCCCACCACCATCACGGCGCTGCTGGCCAGCACCATCCAGTGGTTGGGGTCGGGCATCGGCCAGCCCCAATAGGTGCTGAGGCGGATCGCCACCGGCTGGATGAGAATCCACGACGATCGCGTGCCGATGCCCGTGGTCAGCAGCCCCGCGGCCGCCAGCACCTGGCCCATGATCTTCACGCTGGGGCGCACCCCCAGCACGTCGTCCCACAGCCCCAGTACCGCAATGACCGACGCCCCCAGCACGATGCCGAAGTTCACGACCACCTGCTGGGGCAGTTCCGGCTCGTCGTGGTGCGCGCTGCACCACTGGCTCACCGCCAGGCCCGCCAGCCACCCCATCAGCACGGCCACCCCGCCCAGATAGGCCACCGGAACCGTGTGCAGCTTTCGCACCCCGTCGGGCTGGTCGATGATCCCGTACTGCTGCGCCACGGCCCGCATCATCGGCGTCAGCGCGAAGCTCACCGCATAGGCCGCATAGAACACCCACACGTACCGCTGCAGCACCTCGTCCACGGTGAACGTGCGCCCGGCGAACTGTGCCGTTTCCGCCGCCAGCAGCTGCATCATGCCCATGGTCATGCCTGTCGGCCTCCGGCCCTTTGCCGATGCTCCTCGATCACCGAGTCGATGATCTGGTCCAGGTTCATCCGCGGCGCAAAGCCCATCACCCGCCGGATCTTCTCCAGCGACGGCACCCGCCGCGGCAGATCGTCAAACTCCTGCCCGAAGACGCTCTGGTAGCTGACATGCGACAGGCGGCTTGCCGAGCCGCTCCGACGGATCACCCGCTCGGCCAGCTGGTTGATCGACACCTCCTCCTCGCCGCCCAGGTTGAACACCTCGCCCACCGCCGCCGGCGTCTCCATCAGCTTCCCCAGGGCCTCCACCACATCGCTTACATGGCAGAAGCACCGGGTCTGCCGACCGTCACCATACACCTGCAACTCGCGCCCCGCCAGCGCCGCCGACACGAACCGCGGCAGCACCATCCCGTACTGGCCCACCTGCCGCGGGCCCACCGTGTTGAACAGCCGCACCACCACCACCGGCAATCCGTACTGCCGCCAGTACGCCAGCCCGAGAAACTCATCGATCCCCTTGCTGTAGGCGTAGCACCACCGGCTGTGTCGCGTCGGACCCATCACCACGTCGTCATCCTCGTGAAACGGCACCCGCGCGCCCTTGCCATACACCTCCGAGGAGCTGGTGATCAGCACCGGCCGGCCGAAACGATGCGCCGCCTCCAGCACCACCTCCGTGCCGTGAATGGTCGTGCGAATCGTCCGCACCGGCTGTTCGGCCACCAGCTTCACCCCCACCGCCGCCGCCAGGTGAAACACGGCGTCGCACATCCCCACCAGTTGCTGCACCGTAACCCCGTTTTCCACCGAGTCGCGCACCAGCAGAAACCGCTCGTGCCGTCTGGCCTGCTCCAGATTCTCCAGGCGGCCGGTGGACAGATCATCCAACGCCGTAACCGCGTGCCCCGCGGCCAGCAGGTGTTCGCACAGGTGCGACCCGATGAATCCGGCTCCGCCCGTAACCAGGTATCGACGCGACATGCGGTCCCCACCATACGCCCCGGCCGCTGCGCCGTCCAGATAAGCGCAATGCGGCCGAAACCTGCCGCAAAAAGTCCCCACGAACAGCGGCCAGGCCCACCGCGCCTCAAGGCTTTTCTGCCTCCAGGAGCGATTGCCCCACAATCAACCCCATATTCTCTATCTTTACATGTGGACGCAGATGCCTCAAATCTCCCTCAACTCCCATCTTCACACACCCGGCTCGCTAAGTCTGCGCCGTTTCACACGCTTGCCGGGAAGATCGCCTGGCCCGGTTCCTTATCGGGCAGAGAACCTGGGCGACAAATCGCCATTTTCCCTTGGACTTTTGCATCCCATGATGTATCCTCTGGGCGGATAAGGAGGCGGACGGGGGTCGGCAGAGGGTGTTCCCACCGATGAACCTCGGGGGTCTCGGGCAGGTGTGTTGACTTCCCGCCGCTTGGTTTCCAACAGGAGTCCTGCGATGATGGCCGTTTCCCAAAACCAACGGATGCCTTTGCAGTCGCGGCCGACCTTCGAGCCTCTGGAGGATCGACGTCTGCTCAGCGGCAGCGCGATGCTCGTGCCCGATGCCCTCAACCCGGCTCTGACCGCTCTGGTCGTGGTCGGCGATGCTGGCCACAACCTCATCGAACTCAGGGACGCCAGGGGCGGTATCGAAGTCAGGGTGGATGGCCAGAACCTGGGTGTCTTCTCCCCCACTGGCGGCGTCATGGTGGATGGCCTGGAGGGAAATGACCGCATCGAGATCAGGATCGACCGCGCCAGCCTGGTGCGAGGCGGCCCGGGCCATGACGACATCCGCACCGGCAAGGGCGGCGGGATCGTCCTGGGCGGCGACGGCGACGACAAGATCGACACCGACAAGTCCCGCAGCATCGTCATCGGCGGCGGCGGCAGCGACGACCTGAAGGGCAAGGGCGGCGACATCGTCATCTCCGGCACGACCGCCCACGATGACGACGATGCGGCACTCCACGCCCTGCTGGCTGAGTGGGCCCGCACCGACCTGTCCGTTGACATGCGCATCTTCCACCTGTTCGCAGGTGGCGGGGCCAACGGCAGCTACGTCCTGAACGCAGCCGATCCCACGTCCACCGCGACAGTTATGATCGACGGCCAGGCCAATCGGATTCACGCCCACAAGGGTTCTTGGATCTTCTTCGATGTGGCTCTGGACAAGACCAAACTCGGCAAGGATGTGACCGCTCAGGGCATCTGAGCCAGGCCGATCCAAACGGATCGCTAACACAAGATTCTCAGATACAGGCGGAACAATATGTTCCGCCTGTTTCCTTATTTCCACCAGATCACGAAGTTTTTTTCTGGTTGGATTTGACTATGAGCCGAAAGCGGGGTAGGTTATGCACTGGATGGCCGCCACTGCGCGGCGCCTTTGCCAGAACGGTTGTTGGGCTGAGGGCTTTCCGGCAAACGTGGGCAGTGAGAATCAGCCCGAGTTGAATGTTTTCTACTCCTTGTCGGGAGGGTTTGTCATGACATCCGGGTTCAGCAAGTTGAGCAACGCCATCGCGTGCATTGAGCCGCTGCAGAAGCGCGTTTTGTTGTCCGTTTCCTATGCGGTCAATGACGACATCTCCCCTCCGGAGAATGTCCCGGCTCCGTGGAAAGAGCTGGTCATCACCGTGACCTCGACCTCGGGCACCAAGGTCGAGGTGACCGACAAGGACGATCGTCCCTCGGGCATCGAGATCAAGATCAACGGCACGGTTGACAAGACCGTCGATAGCCTGGTCAGCAAGAACGACCTTACCCGGATCGTCATCATCGGCGGACCGGGCAACGATGACCTGAAGGTTGGGGACAACATCAACAACCCCAACGAGAAGTATGCTCAGCCTCGGTGGGTAAATGTCGAGATCTATGGGATGGGCGGCGATGACAAGATCCGCGGCGGCAGCGGCGACGATATCCTCGTCGGCGGCGCCGGCAGTGACGTCGTCAGCGGCAAAGGCGGCAATGATCTGGTCATCGGCGGCTCCGGCCCCGACTTCCTGTACGGCGACAAGAAGGATGATATCATGATCGCCGGGTTCACCAGCTATGACGGCGACCCGGGCACGGGCTATCCGCTCGATCGCGCAGCGCTGGTGTCGATCCTCCGCGAGTGGGCCGGCTACAACAACAAGAACACCTCTGCCGACATCCGGATGTACAACATCGTCAGCGGGCAGAACCCCTATCCGGATAACTCCTCCTCCGGCCCGATTGCTATCGCCCAGTTGACGACCAGCGCCACCAAGATGCTGTCCGGCGGTGTATCCACCGTCTGGGATGACGGCGCCTACGACGAACTCACCGGCGGCAGCGGCGCGGACTGGTTCATGTTCAGCGCTTTGCAGGACAAGGTCAAGGACTACAAGACCACCAAGGATCTTGCCTTGGAAGGCGATCTGGACACCTTCACGCCGTGACCGCGTTCAAATCGAGATAACTGGCTTGTTCCGCCCCGCCCTTACGTGGCGGGGCTTTTTTATCGGCCTGTTCGGACAAGCGCCCGCACGCATCCCTCGTGCCCGAAGTGCCGGGCCACCTCCACGGCAGTCCTGCCGGCCTCATCCGTCGCGGTTCGATCGGCGCCGCACTCCAGAAGAACCCGCACGTTTTCTTCCAGACCCGCCCACGCCGCCAGGTGAAGCGGCGTGGCACCGCCCGCCCCCGCCGCGTTCACATCCGCGCCGCAATCCGCCAGCAGCCGAACCGCCTCAGCCGTGAGCCCCGGCCGGCAGGCCAGTTCGTGCAGCACCGTGCCGCGGCCGACCTTCTGCCACGCCCGGCTCAGGTCCTCTTCCAGCAGTTGCCTGGCCAGGTCCAGGTTCCCCATCAAGAATGCCGTCAGCACGTCCGCTTTGGCCCCCATCGCCAGCAGGGCCTCCACCATCGCGATGTCGCTCCCCCGCTGGTGGGCCGCTTCCAGAGCGCTGACGTTCATGCGATCCCGCCGAGCCGCGTCAGCCCCGCCTTCCAGCAGGGCCCGCACCATCTGCACGTTCCCGCTGCGGATCGCCAGGTGCAGCACCGGCGACCGCCGCGGATCCGCGGCCCGAGCGTTGGCCAGCGAGGGCTTCAGGGAAAGCACCTTCTTCACGCCCTCGACCCGGCCGGCCAGCACGCCCTCCACAAACCGGCGCACCTGCTGTGGCGAGCAGTGCAAGGGCCGTGCAAAGGCATCGAACTCCTCCAGTTCAACTTTCCACTGGCTACCCAGATGCGACAGCAGCCTGGCAGCCGAATCCGTCAGTGCCGGCAGCGATCCGCTGCGGCCGGCAACGTCCACAAACGCCCGCAACCGTCCGATAAGCCTGTGCCGCCAGGTCGTCGTGCCCAGGTGCGAGTCCTCCAGGACGGCCGTGCGGAGATGTCCGTTGAGGTTTTCCAGCAACCAGAATGCACAAGCCGCCACATAGCCCTTGTTCCAGGCTTGCTCGTCGGCCGCCTCGGGGCAGCCCGCTGCCAACTGCCGTCGATACGCCGCTTCCACGCGCTGGAGCACGTCGTTGGGAATCGCCCCCGAGCACCAGGAGGTTGGAAACCCCATCCGGGCAAACAACGCGTCCAGCAGAGCGTGGCGGTATCCGCTGTACTCGAAATCGATCAGCCGCAGGCCGCCTCCGGCCAGACGGCAGTTGTCCGGGCACACGTCGCCGTGCGTGAAGGCCAGGAACGGCCCGGGCTCGCTGAGGGTATCGATCACGGCTTGCACATCCTGCTCGAAGCCCGCAGTCGCCTGCATTCCCAAGCCATCCCAGAATGCCTGAAGGACCGGTATGGCGTACAGCAGATGTTGGGCCGGCGCGCGGTGCTGTTGCTCATCGCCGGGCCCCAGGGCATCGCGAATCGCCTGGTATTCCGCCTGACGTCCGGTGGTGGCGGCGTGGATGCGTCCCAGGGCCTCGGCCAGCTGCACAAGAGCCCGCTCGGCTGCTGCGGGTCCGTCATTGAGCAGCACCTCTGCCAAGTCGGGCGTGTCCCCGAGATCCTCAAACGCTATCAGGCCATTGGCGACATCTCCGGCATAGAATGTCGGGCAATAAAAGGATGTGTCCGCTCGCTTGGCGAGGAACTGCTGTGCAGCCCATTCGCGGAATAGGGCCCGTGCCGGGATCGAACCGGCACTGGAGGGATCATAACTTCCCCTCCTGGCACCTTTGACAATGACGCTGCGGATGCCCTCTGGGCCTCCAGCCAGACGCACTCTCATCAGGAGGCTCCGTGCCCGAGGCGCCGAGAGGGGTTCTAAGGACTGCACTTGCAGCGAACTACCCCACGCCTGACGCAGAAGTTGTTCAGTCCGCTCGGCCAGCAGGGCCGCGTTGATGGTGTCGGTCTGGCTCATCTTTGTCATCCCAGGCGTGCCCTGCCCGTGCAAAGCACAGATTTCCCAGTTTATCTAGTCGGCACTGGCCAGACCAACGCGCCAGGGCGTCCAGGGCCTCTTCATGAGCGCGAGGGCAGGCCAGGGCTAAGCAAAGGCTAATACGCCTCTCCGCTGAATGAAACCGGACGATTTTTCTTTGAAATCTATTTGACAGCAGGGCATTCGCGGGTTATCTTACTCGCATGGGCTTAGGTTACGGGTGCAGAACCCGTCGTGGGTTGCTGTATCCAGGAGAGTGATGGAGGAGACTGGAAGTGGTCAACTCCGTGGGCAACAGAATAACCCCCATTGCGGGAGGGACATCTCATGTTCGGTTCCGTGAATAAAAAGCAGGCCACCCGTCGGATGCTGAAGAAGGCTCTCGCGTCGCTGGGGCTTGCGGTTCTTCTGGCGTTGCCGTCGGCGGCCCAGGCGACCCGCTTCTTCAGCTACGAGGTCCAGGATCCCAAGTTCGTTGATGCGGTGGTGCTCACCAACGCCAACGCCGCTGCGGTCCAGGCCTATCTGGCGGCTCTTCCGGCCGGCACTCCCAAGGCGGTGACGGTTCTTGAGGACCTGAATCCAAACAACCCCGCCGTCAAGGCACTTTTCAACAGCGTGGCGGTGACCCACGTGTTTGCCGACTATGAAACCGGCAACGTGGTAGCCCGCGTGGCTGCCCTGAAGTCCTTGGTGGGCGCCTCCACCAAGTCCAAGAACGCCCTCGTGGGCAACTATGCACTTGCGCCGCTCAATGGGTCCGATCCGACGCGGCCCCCGGGGAATCCCGGCTTCAGCGGGACCGACTACAAGAACTCCAAGGCCAACATGGCCAACGAGTCGCTGTATCCTGGCGGCCGGGACTTCCGCAATCCCGACCCCGATGGCCCGGGCCCAATGACCGCCAACGGCTATTCCACTGCCCCCAACGTCCGCTCGGCACTGTTTGTGTTGCCGGTGGTGCGGGCTGGTTTGGTTGAATATGCCGCCCCCGGCAAGCCCCACATTCCGTATGTGGCCCGTTTCAACAACTGGGGCAACAGCTCGCTGGATTCCGATGGCAACCCCGCCAACGGCTACCAGTTCTCGACGACCAACCAGCTGCTGTCTCGCGGCGACTTCAGCGCCCAGATCCTGCACTATCGCCTCCGCGGTGCCGACTCGGTGTACGCCTTCCAGCCGGGCGTGGTCGGTTACGGCGAGGCCATGATGCAGGCGGACATCACCCGCGGCTGGGAAGACGACCCGATGATCCAGTGGGTGAATCAGGTCTTCGCCGGCAGCAGCCCCACTCTGACGAACGTGAAGGAAGACAAGACCATCATTGATGGTTTCTCCCAGCCGGGCGAGAACAAGGGCGTGATCTTCTCGGGCGTGGCCAACACCAAGAGCAGCAGCGGCGGCGCGGCCCAGCTGGCCATCCTGCTGAGCAACCTGGATGAGCAGGCTCACCTGGTGAAGATTCCTTCGCAGGCGGGCAAGAACCTGCTGTCGCAACTGTTTGCCATCGAGGCCGGCACGCATCGCCTCCTGAAGTTCGAGCTTCAGAGCAAGCCCACGGCCGGCTGGAAGCTCATCGGCAACGATATCGTGTTCGCCGACCCTGATCGCTCCGGGACGGGCGTTCCCGAGCCGGGTGTGCTGTCTCTCCTGGTGATCGGAACGGGCGTGGGCCTGCTCCGTCGCCGGCGGGCCTGAGCCCGACCAGATCCAACACGCAACCCACGAGACGGGCGTTTCGCCCGTCTCTTTTTTTGTCAGCAAATCTATTCCACGGGACGCGGAATCGGCGTTTGCATCGGCCGCTGCCACAGCAGATGCAGCCGCCAATGCTCATCGTCGCGCTGGGGATGATCCACGCGGTGGTGAACGCCCCGCGATTCGGTGCGGGTGTAGGCCGCCGCCGCGATCAGCGCACTGGCCGTCAGCATGTTCTGGATTTCCCAGCCCGCCACCGCCGCCGCTCCGGAGGGCTCGAAGACCTTGTCCATGACGTACCGGCCCCAGAAGTCGATGATCTCGCGGGTCTCGGCCAGCCGCTCGTGGTGCCGCTCGATGCCGACGTTGCGCCACATGATGCTCCGCAGACTGCTCTTGACGTCCACGATGTCCAGCTCGGTGCGGGTGGAGGCCGGGATGCGGTGCTCCAAGGCCAGGGGAAACTTCATGCCGTTGGCGGCGGCCGCGGTGGCCATCGCGTGGCTGCCGGCGCGGGCGCCGAAGGCCAGTCCCTCCAACAGCGAGTTGCTGCCCAGGCGGTTGGCCCCGTGCAGCCCGGAGCAGGCCACCTCGCCCACGGCATACAGCCCGGGCACGTCGCTTCGCCCGTGTTCATCGACGTCCACCCCGCCGATCATGTAGTGGGCGGCCGGATGCACCGGAATCAGGTCCTTGGACGGGTCGATGTCGAACTGCCCGCACAGCCGCGCCAGCTGCGGGAACCTCTCCGCGAAATGCGCCGCCGGGAGGTGTCGCACATCCAGGTACACGTGCGTGTAGCTGGTCCGCCGGATCTGTTCCACGATGGCCCGGCTGACCACGTCCCTGGGGGCCAGCTCGGCCATGGGGTGATAGTCGGGCATGAACCGCCGGCCGGCTCGGTCCACCAGGTATGCCCCCTCGCCGCGAACCGCCTCGGTGATCAGCGCACGGCTCGAACCGGCCACGTACAGCGTGGTCGGGTGAAACTGCACCATCTCCATGTCGCCCAGGGATGCCCCCGCCCGCCACGCCATCGCGTGGCCGTCGGCCGTCGCGATGCTCGGATTGGTGGATTCGCGATACAGTTGCCCCGCCCCGCCGCTGGCCAGGATCGTGGCCCGCGCCCAGATGATGTTCACGCGCCCCTCGATCAGGGCCAGCGCTCCGACGCATCGCCCGCCCTCGGTGATCACGTCCAGCGCGAAACTCTTTTCCAGGATGCGGATCGACTCGCTGCTGCGCGCTTTGCGGATCAGCGTCTGGGCCAGTTCCTTGCCGGTGGCGTCGCCCATCGCATGGACGATCCTGGCGAAACTGTGTCCTCCCTCGCGGGCGAACGCCAGACCGTGCGGATTGCCCTCCTGCCGGTCGAAATGCGCGCCCCACCCCAGCAGTTCCAGCACCCGCTGCGGACCCTCCCGCACCACGATCTCCACGGCCCTGCGCCTGCACAGACCCGCGCCCGCCGACAGCGTGTCCTGCACGTGCGACTCCACGCTGTCGCGCGGTTGCAGGACCGCCGCGATCCCGCCCTGGGCATACCACGTGTTGGACTGCTCGATGGTGTCCTTGGCCAGCACCAGCACCTCGCCGGCCTCGGCCGCCGCCAGCGCCGCCCGCAGCCCCGCCACCCCCCCGCCGATCACCAGCACATCCGTGAACTGCTGGGGCAGACGCGAGGCCTTGAAGGGCAGCAGGTAGCGGCGGTTGGTGATCGAGTCGAACACGTCAGCTCGTGAAACCTGAAGACATGAAACAGGAAGAAGGGTCGCTTGCCCGCCGGTCGGAACGCCGTTCACGGGCAATCGTTTTCAGCGACAGCCGGATGACCTGCGCCGTCAGCTCGATGCGGTGGCTCGCCACATCCTTCTTCAGAACATGCCGCGCCTTGAAGTGCCAGTCACGGGCCTCCCGAGCCGACCCCAACGCATATTCGTGGTATGTCGGTCTCGCCTTGCCGGTGTCCCGCGAATACCCCTCGGCGACGCTGGAACTGATGTTCCCCGCCGCGCGACTTGGCTGCCCTGCGATCTCCGCAGTACGCCGGTTGCGAAACAGGCCCCCCCAGTCCGCCCGCGCCAGGTCCGACAGGAACCATCCGAGCCGATACGCCTCCACCCGCCCCAGCGTATCCCCGCGGATCTGCCCCCCCGCCTCCGCTTCCCATTGCTCGTAAGTCACGCAGAACCTCCCTCTTCATGTCTTCATGTCTTGGCGCCTTCACGCCCCCTCGCGCGTCACGATCCTGTACGCTTCCCGCTCCCCCATCCCCCGCAGCGGATAGTCCTTCCTCAGCGGGTAGCCGGGGTAGCCGTTCCACGTCAGCAGACGCCTCAGGTCCGGGTGGCCCACGAAGATGATCCCCAGCAGGTCGTACACCTCTCGCTCCATCCAGTCGGCCGCCGGCCACACCGGATACACGCTGTCGATCTTCAGCCCAGGATCTCCCCTTTCCACCACCTCCTCGTCGCGGAGCGTCGCACCGGGGCTGGTGTCGCGCGTCGGGTCCAGGAACACCTTCAGCCACAGCCGGTTGTTGTTGGGCACGCTGGTCAGGCCGTAGTTCACGGCAAACCGCCCCGGCGTGCCGCCCGGAAACCCCAGGTAATCCACGCCGTTGAGCTCCGCGAGCATGTCGTACCGCAGCGAAGGCTCATCGCGCAGGAACCTGCACACCGCGCGAATCTTCTCCCGCGGCACCACCACCGTCACCAGGTCGCGAAACTCCCCCACCAGGAGCCGGGTGTCGGCAAACCGGGCCTTGAGCGGCCCCAGCGCAGGATGCGTGATCGTTCGTGCCATGGATGATGTGCCCGATTCTTCCACAGCCGGGCGCAAATCTCAAATCCGAAATCACAAATCCGAAATCTCAACTCTCAGATGCTGCACACGATTACCGGCTCGGCTTCCTGACCGCTGTGCAGCCACCGCCGCCCGTCCAGCTCGATCAGGTCCATCGCCCGCTTCGGACCCCACGAACCCGGCGCATACTCCTGCGGCGGCACGGCGGTCATCTTCCAGCCCTTCTCGATCGGGTCGATCACCGCCCAAGCCGCCTCGGCCTCCTCCCCGCTGATGAACAGCGTCTGGTCGCCCAGCATCGCGTCGTGGATCAGCCGCTCATACGCATCGGGCGCCTCGGCCCCGAACGCCGTGCGGTACAGAAAATCCATCGCCACGTTCTTGATGAGCATCTGCCCCCCGGGCACCTTGCCGTTGAGACGCAGGCTGATGCCCTCGTCGGGCTGGATGCGGATGATCAGGTCGTTGGGATACACCGGCGACCGGCATTGCTTCTGGAACAGCGTCAGCGGCGCCGCGCGGAATCGCACCACCACCTCCGAGAGTTTTCGCGGCAGAAACTTGCCCGTCCGCAGGTAGAACGGCGTGCCGCTCCACCGCCAGTTGTCCACCAGCAGTTTCACCGCCGCGAACGTCTCGGTCATCGAATCGGCCGCCACGCCCTTCTCCCGCCGATACCCGGCGGTGCGCTGCCCGTGCGCCTCGCCGGGGCCATATTGCCCACGGACGCACATGTGGTGCACGGCCGCCGGCGCGATCGGCCGCAGCGACTTGTACACCTTGATCTTCTCGTCGTGGATGCTGCGGGCATCCAGCGACACCGGCGGCTCCATCGCCACCAGCGACATCAGCTGGAACATGTGGTTCTGCACCATGTCCCGCAGCGCCCCGCTCTGGTCGTAATACCCCCCGCGGTCGTCCACGCCCAGCGTTTCGGCCACCGTGATCTGGATGTGGTCGATGTACTTGTAGTTCCACACCGGCTCGAAGATGGAGTTGGCGAACCTCAGGACCAGCAGGTTCTGCACCGTCTCCTTGCCCAGGTAGTGGTCGATGCGGAAGATCTCCTCCTCCTCGAAATGCTCGTGCAGCAGGGCGTTGAGGGCCCGGGCGCTCGACCAGTCGCTGCCGAACGGCTTTTCCACGATGATCCGCCGGAACCCCGCCGTGCCGCCGCCCCGCCGATGCTCCGACAATCGCCGGATGATCGCCGCGAACGCCGCCGGCGGCGTGGCCAGGTAATACAGCCGGTTGCCGGCCGTTCCGTGCCGCTGGTCCAGCTCCGCAAACAGACTGGCGGCCCGGGCGTGGTCCTGGGGCGAGTCGTAGTCGCCCTGGAGATAATGGATTCGCGCCTCCAGCGAGAGCCACAGCGCCTGGTCCACCGGCTTGCGGCGGGCGTGGGCGTCGGCCGCGGCGCGGCAGGCCGAGCGGAACTGCTGCTGGCTCAAAGCCGACCGCGAATAGCCCACGATGCAGGTGTGCGGGTGCAGCAAGCCCTCGGCCGCAAGATCATACAAAGCGGGCAGCAGTTTCCGGCCGGCCAGATCGCCGCTGGCCCCGAAGATCACCAGAACGCAAGGCGGTGCCACGGGCATGGGACGGTACGATACGGCCAGTGCCGGCGTAGGTAAAGCACGTTTCGACGCCGCCGCGGATGTTAATCTGGTGAAATATGGAGATCCGCACATTATCGCTGGATCCGCTTTGCGGTTAGCGTTGTTTGAGGGTGGCGCAGACGCCAGGATGCGGCCAAGGCCGCGGGGATTACCTTGGTCTCTTTATCTCGTTTATTTTCAATGACTTACAACAATAAACACGGCGCCCTCCCATCTGCCTGTTGCCGCCTGCCGGGTCCCAAAAAAATTCGCTCCATGCACTGGACAAACGCCAAAGCTGTGGTATCCTAGAAGCAGTAGTCAGGTCCGACAGGAGGTATGAGGTATATCTCCGGTGGCCTGCGTGGCATTGCATCTCGCGTCCAGGATCTCCGGCGTGAAGGGGACCTGAGCGAACTAGGGCTTGCCCGGGCACGTGAGAACAACCGGGCCAACAAGTGAGGGTTTCAGTCATGGTCAAGTGTGCAACACTGAAGCGTCGGACGGCCAAGCTGCTCGGAGGGGCCGTGCTCGCCACGTTCGTCGCCTCGACGGCCCAGGCGGGGTTCGTGATCAGCTCGGTCCGCACCACCATCGGCAGCGAGGATGTGATCGTGTTCCGCGCCCTGAACGATGGAACCGGCGGCTCGGGCACGAAGCTCCAGGCGCTGGACGTCGTCGCCTCGACGCCGTACACGGCTGGCGACAACATCAAGATCCAGTTGGTGGACCTTGATGGTGACGGCGCCCCGGATGCCAATCCGATCGGTAGCGGCATTAACGCCGGCTCGACCGCGGGCAGCTTCATTCGCATCGGCGGCGCCGCCACATTCCTCTCGGTGTTCATCGCCCCCTCCCCGGCTACTACCGACAGTGATTTTGACAGTGTCCCCGATCAGGCCATTAACCCTGATTACGTGAACGGCAAGGTCGTGTCGTTCAACGTCGCCGGCTTCCCGCAGACGGCGCCTGTAGCGACCGCTGGCTCTGGTCAGATCTTCGCCAGCATCGTGGTGCCGACGGGCATCTCAGTGCAGGTGTACTGGCAGATGGGCGGCGAGATCGGCAACCCGTTCGTCGGGACGTATGATGATCCGGGTCTGGACATCCCCGAGCCGGCCTCGCTGGGCGTGCTCGCTCTGGGCGCACTGGGCCTGCTGGCTCGTCGTCGCCAGGCCTAAGCAGTTCGTGTCAGCGTAACCTAAGCCATAAGCAAGGTCGCTCGTCGTCGAGCGACCTTGTTTTACGCGCCCTGCGAGCGGCCTTATGCGACGTGCGCTGTTACTCGTTCCGCCGTCCGTCAGAATCCTCTCGCCACGAGAGGATTCGGTCCGCCCCTCCGTGCCTTCGTGCCTTCGTGCCTCCGTGCCTTCCCATGCACGTGCCTTCGTGCCCTGGATGGCCCGCGCAGCCGGCTGCGTGCTGCTATGCCTCCTGGCCGCCTCAGTCACCCACGCCGCCCTGCCGCCGCCCGGCGGCCTGCCCTACGGCGCCGACCCCCTGCTGGACCAGACGCCTTTTGCCCTGGGCAGCGTGGCCATGAACATCGTCCTGCTGGAAAGCAGCGGGCTGGCCGACGCGTCCACCGAGAACTGGACCATCGACCAGATCCAGAACATCCGCCAGCAGATCGACCTGTCCATCGCGTTCTGGGAGGGGCTGACGGCCGGCTACCACCCCAACGCCCGCCTGGACCTGGTGGCCAACTACGTCAACGGCGGCAACCCCGTGCTGGTGGATGTCGAGCCCATCAGCCGCCCGTCGGACCAGCAGAACCTGTGGATCGGCCAGGCGATGGCCGGCCTCGGCCACACCCAGCCCGACTACATGGACCGCGTGCGGTACTTCAACCACGAGCAGCGGCTGACGCTGCAAACGCACTGGTCATTTACGCTGTTTGTGGTCAACGACGCCAACGACGCCGACCATCGCTTTGCCAACGGCATGTTCGCCTATGCCGAGAAGCACGGGCCGTTTGCGGTCGTAACGTACAACAACGACGGCTGGGGCATCGACCGCCTGCATCGGGTGGTGGCCCACGAGATGGGGCACATCTTCGGCGGCTTGGATGAGTATTACGCGGCCGGGCAGCCGACGATTTTCCGCTCGGGCTACCTGGGCGGGCTCAACGGCAACTCGGAGATGGGGCCGCTGGGCCAGCGGATCACCCCCCGCGAAGGCCCGCACAAACTGATGCTGGACAACACGCTGGAGCCCAGTTCCTATTCGCTGGTGCAGTTCGGCCTGCGCGACGCCGACGGCGACGGCGTGCCGGACATTCTGGACGTGCCGCCGATCCTGACCGGCGGCATCGCCGGCAGCGACCCGGACCTGGGATTGCTGAACTTCAGCGGGCTGGTCAAGGTGGCGGCGTATCCGAACGTGGGCAACCCTTCGGAGAACGATGTAACCATCAACACCATCGCCGCCCTGCTCTACCGCCTCGACGGCGGGCCGTGGACGGCGTTCGACCCGGTGGATGGCGCGGTCGGGGACTACGAGGAGATGCTGCAACTGAACTTCAACGGCCTGGGATGGGGCCAGCACGTGCTGGAAATCATGGGCCTGGACAGCGTGGACAACGCCTCGAACGTGCTGAGCTTCAGCTTCACGTCCAACGTCCCCGAGCCGGGTGCGGCCGGGCTGCTGGTCGTCTTCGCCCTGCTGCGCCGACGGCCAAGAGCGTAGAAACCACAGATGGACGCTGATGAACACGACGCGGGCTGCGCCCGCAACCCAAGGCACGCAGGCACGTAGGCACGTAGGCACGAAGTGGAGGACAGAATCTTCTCGCGGCGAGAAGATTCTGACGGATAGTAATACGGATCGGAAGGCGCACAGTTGTCTGCGTCCATCCCTTCGTGCCTCCGTGGCTTCGTGCCTTCCTCTTCTCCAACATCACTCCTCCCACGCCCGGACGTTCTCCAGTTCGTTGGCCAGGCGCATGACCTTCTGGGCGGTGGGGGTGCCGGGGTATTTTTCGGCGATGCTCCGGCAATACTTGGCGATCTCGAACCGCTTGGTGCGCTCGGCCTGGGCCATCACGCCGTAGATCTGCTCGGCCATTTTCCGCGCCGCCTGCTCATCCTTGACCTGTTTGCTGGCCTTGAGGCGATTGAGCGGCTCCTGCACGGCCCTGGCCAGCTCATCGCCGGCAAAACTGGTCGCCAGCTTCTGGTAGATGTCGTGGGCGTCGGCCGGCTGCTTCTGCGCGATCTCGTCGGCATGCTCCTTGAGCTGGCGTCCCTCGGCCAGCAGCACGTCGTAGAGCTTCCTGGCCGACTCGGCCAGCGACTTGTTGGCGCTGAACATCAGCCGCCGGACCATCGGCACGCCGCGCTCGTACTGGTTCCACTCCAGCAGTTCGATGGCCTCGGCCAGGCCCTTGTCGTATCCGCCGTCGCGGTATTTCCAGCCGACGTTTTCCAGGGCCTTTTCGACGACGGCCGAGGTGGCCCCCGTGCCCACGACGGTGCCGTCGGGCCCGATCACGACCATTTCGCGGCCGACGTAGCCGGTCCCGGCCGCCCGCAGGCGTTGCCGCACCAGGTCAAAGGTATCGGGCATGATCGGCATGCCCGGGTCTGAGAGCCTCAGGGCGATTTTGACCTCATCGGGCGTCCGGCCATACATCACCCCCAGAAACTTCACCGGCGCGTTGCGGTAGAGGGCGGGCAGCTTGCTGAAGCCCTTGAACGTATCCTCCACGTACCAGCTATGCATGAGGCAGATGACCAGGAGCTTGCCGTCGAAGTCGCTGACCTGGTAGCGGCCGCCATCGTGGAACAGGACGGGCGGCAACTCCAGCACGCCGCCGCCCTCGACGGTCCGCATGGTGGTCGGCGAGTCGGGGTCTTGCGGCGGGCGCGGCGCATCGGCCGGCGTGCGGCGGATCCACCCGCCGCCCCAGTTGCCCCGGCCGACCCCTCGCCCGCCGCCCCGCTGGGCTTCGGCGAAGGATGCGGCCAACAACAACAAAGCGAATCCGATCAGCGTCGCCCTTTTCATGGCATCTCCCGCGCACAGACGTCCCTTGAGAACCACCAACCCGCCGACGGGCGCAGACCCCGGTCCACATCTTAGGACGCCCCAGCCGGCCGATTGTTGCCGCCTATGCGGGCGAGGCCGGTTCAAAACTGGCCGCGTGGGCCGCTGCGACGTTCACCAGCGTGCCTTCGGCCAGCGGTCCGCGGGTCAGGTCCAGGGCAAAGTCCTCGGCCGGAAGGTCCACCACGATGTGCGTTCCTGCCCGCAGCACCATCTGCCGCTGGTCGAGGTACAGCACCCGCCCCTGGACGATCCGCGGGGGGCCTTGGATGGGGGCGATGAAGTTGCCGCCGCTGGAGACGGTCATCAGCTTGCGGGCGGCAAGGCGAATCAACCCGCGGACGCATTTGCCGACCAGGCCGGGATCGGCGGCGGCACAATGCAGATGAAGCCGATAGGTGGTGTTCACCGGCGCAAACACCAGTCGTCCGGCCTCGACGGCCAGGACCGTGCCTGCGGCGGGGAAATCCGTGACGGGCATGGTCAGAGAATGTAGCCACCGGCAGGACAAAGGGAAGCGCCGGCGCCCCTCGGAATGGCCGCGCCGATCAGAACTTGTCGGCGAACTGGGCGATGAAGGCCGGCACCGGGTAGTGCTCCATGAGGAACTGGCGCAGTTGCTGTCGGCGGGCGATCAGGAAATAGACCGGGTCGCCCACCCGCCGCATACAGAAGTTCATGGCGCGAACCAGGTCCGTGCTGTCGGTGGCCACGTTGACGTGCTGCTCCTGGCGGTTGAGCGGCAGGAGGTGGAACTGCCACGCCTGCCGGCGGTTGATCAGGCGAAGGCAGTCGGCGTCGATCTGCTGCTCCGCCAGGTCCACCACGCCGGCGATCCGCAGGTACTGCTCGACCCAGGCATCCTCGACGGCCTGGGGGCTGACGCCGTAGAGCCGCTCGGCCAGGTCGCCGAAAGGCCGGTGCGAGTACTTCTGCACCGCGACGATATGCTCCACCTGGCGGGGCGTGAGCACGCCCTGCTCGATCAACAGTTGCCCGATCTGGATGGCCGGCACAGGAGCCTCCTCAAGTGGCCTCTTGAGCGTGATATCGGCAGGAAAGGCGGGCAGGTGAAGCGGCGTTGCACGGCCGGGGAAGCGCGGGCGTTGTGATTTTCGCCGTTTGCCTTGGACGCCGCGTGCGGCGGCCTTGTTCGCTCGCGGGCGAAGTTTATCCTTTGGACCCATGGCCAAGGTCCGCAAAGCCGTCATCACCGCCGCAGGGCGCGGCACGCGAATGTATCCGGCCTCGTCGGCCGTGCAGAAGGAGATGTTTCCCCTGGTCGATCGCGACGGGCTGACCAAGCCGGTCATCCAGATCATCGGCGAGGAAGCCATCGACAGCGGCATCGAGCAGATCTGCATCGTGACCGCGCCTGGCGAGGAGAAGCAGTACCGGGACTACTTCCGCCGCCTGGACGACAACATGGTCAAGGCCTTTCGCGGCAAGGACTGGGCCATCCTGGAGAGCGAGAAGCTGGCGGCCTTCGGCGAGCGGCTGCATTTCGCCGAGCAGTCCAGCCCCGAGGGCTTCGGCCACGCGGTGTATCAGGCCAGGAAGTTCGTCGGAGACGAGCCGTTCCTGCTGCTGCTGGGCGATCACGTCTATATCAGCGATATCAAGGACCGATGTGCCCGGCAACTCATCAAGGTCCATGAGCAGTACCTGTGCGACGCGGTGACGGGCGTGCAGCCGACCATCGAGCGGCACCTGCACCTGTTTGGCACGATCCGCGGCCAGCCCATCGAGCCCGCCCGCGGCATCTACAAGGCCGAGCTGATCATCGAGAAGCCGTCGATCGAGGTGGCCCGCGAGAAGCTGGTGACGCCGGGCCTGCCCGCGGGCAACTACCTGGCGCATTTCGGCATGCACGTTTTCAGCCCGCGCATCTTCGATTCGCTGGAATACCTGATCAAGAACAACCTGCGCGAAAAGGGCGAGTTCCAGTTGACGGCCGCCCAGGAACACCTGCGGCAGAACTGCGAGAAGTACTGGGTGGTCATCACCCAGGGCCGGCGATATGACACGGGCATCCCCTACGGGCTGATGGAAACGCAACTGGCCCTGGCCCTCAACGGCGTGCACCGCACGGAGATCTGCGAGGCGATCGCCCGCATCCTGGCGATGCAGGTGAAGGAATGACTAGGCGAAGCGCACGTCCTTGACCTCCAGCTGCACGCTGCGATAGCCGTTGTACTGGTTGATTCCCGGCTCGGCCGCCAGGTCGATGCGCGCTCCCGCCGATAGACGGTCCGCCAGCGCCGCCTGGTTGAACGCGATGCACCGCATCGTCGAGTCGCCCTGGCGCACGGTCAGTTGCAGGTGCTCGCCGCCCGATCCGACGCGCCGCGGCGTGCCGACCAGTTCCAGTCCGCGGCAACACAGCAGCGGGCGGGGATTGGCCGTTCCAAAGGGCCCCAGCCGATTCAGGTCCCGCACCAGCGCCTCGGTGATCTCCGCCAGGCACGCCTCGGCGTCCATGCGGATCTCCGGGCGCAGCATCTCCGCGTCGATCTCCCTGGCCGCATACGCGCAGAACGCCTCCCGAAACGCCTCGAACCTCGCGGCGTCCAGGCTGAGGCCCGCGGCCATCTCGTGCCCGCCGCAGGTTTGCAGGTGCTGGCGGCACGCGTCCAGCGCCCGCGCCAGGTGAAATCCCCTGATCGACCGGCCGCTGCCCTGGCCATGGCCCGCTTCCAGCGCCACCATGATCGTGGGCCGGTTGAAACGGCTGACGATTCGCGAGGCCACGATGCCGATCACGCCCGCATGCCAGCCTTGCGCCCCCAGCACGATCGCCTTTCGGTCGTCGCGGTCGAAGCCCAACGCCAGGCATTGGTCGATCGCCTCCTGGAGGATCTTCCGCTCGGTGGTCTGGCGGAGGCGGTTCTGCGTTTCCAGGTACTGGGCGATCTGCGAGGCCTTGGTGGCGTCGGCGTCGGTGAGCATCTCCACCGCCAGCCGCGCATGGCCCATGCGGCCGGCGGCGTTCAGACGGGGGGCAAGCAGGAACCCCACGTGATAGCTGTTCAGCTTCTCCCCCGAAAGGTTGGCCGACGCGATCAGCGCCCGTATGCCCGTGAGGCTGCTGTGGGCCAGTCCGCTCAGGCCGAAGTGCGCCAGGATGCGGTTCTCGCCGAGCAGGGGCACCACGTCGGCAATCGTCCCCAGGGCCGCCAGGGCCGTCGCCTCCACGAGGAAGCGGCGGATGGGCTCGCCGACGCGCCCGCCGCCCGCGGCCGCCTTGCCGATGCCCCAGGCCAGCTTGAACGCCACGCCCGCGCCGCACAGGTGGGGATTGGGATAGGCCGCCCGGCCCTCCGCCGGCAAGCGCGGATGCACGATGGTGTGGCACCGCGGCAGCATCGGGCTCTGCGGGTCCTGTGGGGCGTGTCGCCATTCGTGGTGGTCGGTGAGGATCAGGTCCACGCCCGCGTCGGCCGCGATGCGCGCTTCCTCGATCGCCGTGATGCCGCAGTCCACCGTCACCACCAGCTCCGCCCCGTCCTGGCAGATCTGCCGCAGCGCCTCGGCGTTGAGGCCGTAGCCCTCCTCCAGGCGGTGCGGGATGTAATACTGCACCTGGCCGCCCAGCAGGCGGATCGTGTGCCACAGGATCGCCGTCGCGGTGATCCCGTCCACGTCGTAATCGCCGTAGATGACGATCCGCCGGCCGTCGCGGATGGCCTGGGCGATGCGCTGGGCCGCGCGCGGGAGGTTGGCCAGCATCTCCGGCTCATGCAGGTCGCTCAGCGATGGCGAGAGAAACGCCCGGCACTGGTCCGGATCGCTCACTCCCCGGTTGATCAGCATCTGCGCCAGCAGGGGCGACGTGCGCAGGCGCTGGGCCAGATCGACCGCCTGCGGCGAAAGCTCCGCAACCTTCCATCGTTTGGTCGGCTCCATCCGTCTCGGGCGATTCTACGTCTGCGCGCCCCGGATGGAAACGCACGCCGCGACTTGCGCCAGGCAACGCTGACGCACCGTCGTCGCTGCCCTCAGAGCGCCAGTTGGAACTGCCCTCGCAGGATCACCTGAGCCCCGCCTACGCCTGCCGGCACGTCGATCGCGTCCTGCCGTGACGGCGAGCCCTGCGGAAGCCAGGTCAGGTCGATCGTGATCTTGGCGCGGTGCCCGGCCGAGCCGTTTGTGCCCAGGTATCGGTTCACGCCCACGGTAAACTCGTGGAATGTGTCCTCGGTTGCGTCGCCGACGGCCACCGCATCGTCCAGCAGGATCAGCCCGTACCTCCCGAAGACCTCCCACGTCGGCCAGAGCATGTACCCCCCCTGCACCACCACCCCCCAGTTCAGCAGATCCTCGCCGGCGTCGGGGTCTGTCCAGGTCAGCAGCAGTGCGCCGTACACGCCAAGCCCGCCGGCGTTCTCCCACTGCACATCGGCCGTCCCCAGCACGTACGCGGCATCGTCAGCCTCGGTATAGTCTCCCCCCATACCCAGCACAAGCAGATCCTTCTCCGTGCCCCGGGCCGTGAAATCAGTGTAGTTGCGCCAGTGGCCCAGGGCCCGATACTCGGCCCGGCCGCCGATGCCCCAGTGCTGCACTGCACCGCCCGGGCCCGCCTCGTCCGGCCAAGGGGTATTCCGGCTCTCCAGGCCGTCGTGCACGGCCATCTCGGCCGACAGCGCGCTGCTGTCGGCGTGGCCGCCATGGATAAGGCTCATGCCCTGCACTCGCCCGCTCAGGCCTCCGCCCAGCACCTCGTTGACCAGCGACCGCTCCACCGCCAATTGTCGGCTGGAGCTGGTCAACTCCTCGTGGTGCACCGGGTCCTTGAACTGCCCCACGCGGAGGGACCAGTTGTCCGTAAACTGATAACGCACCCAGGCGCGGTGCAGTTGCACATCCTGGCCGTCGTCCGCCGAAAACTCCATGAAGTACGTCAACTCGGGCGTGAAAGCCGTGCCGTCCAGCTCCAGCCTCGCGCGTGCCGCCTCGAAGCCGCTTTCGGTTGAGTCGCGCCCGCCGCCCTTGCCATCCTCGCTCCACGCCGCCACGCCGCGAAACTGCAACAGCACGCCCGGACGCAGCAGAAACGCCCCGTCGGCCGATCCCATCCAGAACCGGCCGCGGTCGTGGCCCGCCATGGTCGGTGATTCGTCCGCCAGCAGCCGGCTGCGGCGGTCGGCGTCGCGCAGGATCGCGTCGATCGCCGCGGCGGTGTCCTGCTGGTGCGCCTGCTGCTGGCTCTGCAGCACCTGGACCCTCGCCTGCAACTGCTCGATCTCCGCCTGCAACTGGCTGGGCGTCGGCTCCTGGGCGCGGGCCGCGGATACGGCCGCCAACCCGGCCAGCAGGGCCCATACGCGCAGGCAGTGGGAGCGTTTCATCTGCCCTCTTATCGGCACGGGCCGATCGGCGGGATAAAGCGGCTCACACCCGGAAGATCGCCCCCATACGCTTGCCCAGGAACGCGTTGGCCGTGACCATCGTCAGCATCAGCAGCACCATCGCCCACACCCCCAGGGCGCTGGCGATGTACGGCCCGTCCCCCAGCCGCTGGAACAACTCGAAGATCGCCTTGGTGATCGGCCAGTAGGTCTGCTTCTGCGCCAAAATCAGCGAGTCGCTCACCTCCAGCATCGCAAAGGCAAACGCCAGCAGGCCGCCGGCGATCAGGTTGGCGCTGATCAGCGGCACGGTGATCCGGCGAGTGGTTCGCCAACTCGATGCCCCCAGGTTCTTGGCCGCCAGCTCCAGGTCCACCGGCGTCTGCTGAAGGCCCGCCACGGCGCTGCGCACCACATAAGGCAGCCGCCGCATGGCATACGCCACCACCAGCAGCGCGGTGGGGTTCTGCTCCACGTCCACCAGGTCGCGCAGCCGCGGCATCTCGGCAAACCAGCCCTGCAACTGCATGCTGATCGCCAGGTAACCGAACGCCAGCACCAGCCCCGGCACCGCCAGCGGCAGCATGGCCAGGGAGTCGATCAGCCAGCGGAAAGGCAGCTCGGAGCGCACGATCAGGTACGCGATGATCACCCCCAGCGCCAGGTCCAGCACCACGCTCATGCTGGCGAACGTGATGCTGTTCTGCACGGCCGGCAGCACCACGTCGTGCGTCAACGCCTCGGCGTAATGCCGCGTGGTGAACACCTGCGGCAGGGCCGACATGTACCAGGAGCCCACGCCGCTGAAACTGGTCAGCACCACCCCGAAATGCGGCAGCAGCGCCAGCCCGATCACCGTGCCGAACAGCCCCAGCACCAGCGCTGCCTTCAGGCCCGTCAGCCGACGCGGCGACGACTGGATCGACGCCTTGGTCACGGCCGCGTCGATGCTCCGCCCCAGCGCCAGTTTGCCGGTGGCATACAGGCTCACGCTGGCCAGCAGCATCACGATCACCAGCGCGTAGGGCAGCGGCGAGCCGGAGACCTGGCTGAGCCGCTGGAAGATCTGCACGGGCGTGACGCGGTGGAAATCGAACATCAGCGGCGTGCCCAGCTCCGTGAAGCTCCAGATCAGCACGATGGTCCCGCCGGCGAACAGCCCCGGCCGCATCAGCGGAAGCGTGATCTTGCGGAAGATCGTCCAACGCGAGGCGCCCAGGTTGGCCGCGGCCTGCTCCATCGCCGGGTCGAGGTTCGCCAGGGCGGCCGACACATTGAGAAACAGGATCGGGTACAGCGACAGCGCCTCGACCAGCACGATCCCCAGCAGCCGCGCTGAGCCGAACCAGTCGATGGGCGTGCCGTCGGCCACCAGCCCCAGGTTCGCCGCCAGCCCCGAGAGCGCCCCGAACCGCCCCAGCATCTGCCTCATGCCAATGGCGCCCACGAACGGCGGCAGGATCAGCGGCACCAGCAGCAGGCCGGTGATCGCCGCCTTGCCCGGGAAATCGTAGCGCACCGACAGCACCGCCAGCGGCACGCTGATCAGCACGCACAGCCCCGTCACGCACAGCGCGATCAGGGCGCTGTTGAGCAGCCCCATCCGCAGGTTGTGGTCCAGGAACACGCCGCCCACATACGCCAGCGTGAACTGCCCGTCGAAGCCGAACAGCCCCACCCGCAGCACCCGGAACACCGGCCAGAGCAGGAAGGCCGCAAAGACCACCAGCACCAGCGACGCCATCGCATACTGGATCACCCGGTTCAGCCTCATCGCGCCGCCTCCTGGCGCAGAAGCCGGTATTCCTCGCGGAACTCGGCCGTCCACTGCCGGCCCAGCCGCAGCTTCGTCGCGGCATTGGCGCTCTTCCACGCGGCCAGCCGACGCAGCGCCTCCTTCTGGTCGAACGGGAACCGCCCCAGCCTCGCGTCCAGCTCCGCGGGCCGCTTCGACGCCCGGATCGCCCTTCGCGTCGCCTGCAGTTCCTCCAGCAGGTCGATGCAGCTGTATTGGATCAGTTCCCCGATGATGCCGAAGGTCTTCTCCCGCTCCGACGACTTGTTGAACCCCCCGGCCATCTCGAAGGGGTTCACCGGGTCCGTGAAGTGGCTCATGTCCTGGTAGGCCGACCGCAGCACCGGCAGGCGGCGCAGCGAGGTCGTCCGCGGCCCGCCCGGCGCCCCGGCCCGCGTGTTCCAGAGTCTCTGGCCCTCCTCGCTCAGCACGAAACAAATGAACCGTATCGCCAGCTCGCGCTGGGGCGCGCCCTTCACCAGCGCGATCGGATCGGGATTGATCGCCGTGGCGTTGGGCGGCTCGACGTAGCCCATGCGCTGCGAGCCCACCGCGTCCACCTGCGATCGGGCGAAAAAGTCGATGGCCATCCCCGCGCCGGCCTCGCCACTGCTCACGTTGATGGCCGGCACCGACCCGCTGTCCACGAACTGCCGCGCGCTGGCCGCAATCTGCCTCACCAGCCCCATCCCGTCGGCCCAGCCGTCATCCTCGCTGCGGCCCTGCATCGCCGCATCCGCCATCGCCCGCTCGATGAGGATCATGTAGGCCATTTTGGCCGAGGAGCTGCGGGTCGGGTCGGCCAGCACGATCCACCCGTCCCAGCGCGGATCGGCCAGATCTCGCCAGGTTTTCGGCTCGCTCACGCCCAGGTGCCGCGCCACATCCTTGTTGTACACGATGCCGAAACTGCTGAGGGCCGTGCCGAACCAGGCGTGGTCCTTGCGATCGTAGAGGTCCACGCCCGCCAGGTCCGGTTGGGGATAGACCTGCCGCAGAAGGTCCTCGCCGAGATCGACCGGCTCGAGGTAGCCGGGCTTCTTGAGTTGTGCGTCGAACAGATAATCGCCCCCGCCCCACACCACGTCCACCTTGTACGTGCCGAGCCTCCCGTAGATCGGGCCGCGGGCCGCCTCGAAATACTTGACAATGTCGGCCGCCCCGTAGCTGCGGTAATCGATGAAGACCCCCTGGCCGTGGTGCTGGCGGTGCCAGTCGGAAAACGCATCGGCGAACTCGCGCCGGATCATCTCCTGGTGCGGCGTCATCACCACCAGCGTGAGCCGGCCGCGGCCCGCGCCGGCGCCGGCCTTGGCCCCAACGCTCCACCGCAGGGCGAAGGGCGTCAGCAGCACCAGCAGAAAGAGGCTGATCAGGGCGTATCGGTGCATTCGGGCAACACCACCACGTTCCGCGCCTCGCACTCCACGACCATCTGGCTGGGCGTATCAAACAGCGGCGGCGCGGCGATCACCTTGATCTGCGTGCCGTTCACCTCCAGCACATGTTCGCTGGCCTCGCCCAGAAACGTCGTCTCCACGGGCCTGCCCACGATGCGGTTTCGCCCGCCGGGTTGGCCGGGGCCGCGGGCCACTTGCATCTGTTCGGGGCGTATGCTCAGCGTCACCCGCCCCGACGGCACCGACACCGCCGACACCGCCGATACGGCCGCCACGAACGTCCCGACGGCTGTCTCCACGACCAGGCCGTCGCCCTCACGCCCCACCACGCGCCCCGGCAGCAGGTTCGTCTGGCCGATGAACCCTGCGACAAACGCGTTGGCCGGGCGGTGATACAGCTCCGACGGCGTGCCCACCTGCATCAGTCGCCCGTCCTTCAGAACCGCGATGCGGTCGGCGATGCTCAGCGCCTCCTTCTGGTCGTGCGTAACGTAGATGGTGGTGAACCCGGCCGTCTTGCAGATGCGGCGGATTTCGCTGCGCATCTCCTGGCGCAGCTTGGCGTCCAGGTTGCTCAGCGGCTCATCCAGCAGCAGGCACGCCGGCTCCACCGCCAGCGCCCTGGCCAGCGCCACCCGCTGCTGCTGGCCGCCGGAAAGCTGGTTGGGCTTGCGGTCGGCCAGTGGTTCCAGCTGCACAAGCCGCAACACCTCGTCGATGCGCCGATCGCGGGCCTGGCGCGGCACGCCGCGGACATCCAGCCCGAAGCCGATGTTCTCCCGCACGCTCATGTGCGGCCACAGCGCGTAGCTCTGGAAACACATCACCGCGTTGCGCTGCTGGGTGGGCAGGTCGGTCACGTCGCGATCGTTGAAAAACACCCTGCCGCCTGAAGGCTCCTGCAGCCCCGCGATCAGCCGCAGCAGCGTGCTCTTGCCGCAGCCGCTGGGCCCCAGCAGAAAAAACAGCTCGCCCGAGCCGATGCTCAGGCTGATCTCGTCCAGCGCGACGGTCTGCCCGAAACACTTGGTGATCCGCTCCAGTCGAACGCTGGTCATGGCGGGCGGATTATAGCGGCTGGCCGGCCTTTCACCACGAAGACACCAAGGCACGAAGGCACGGAGGCACGCAGGCACGGAGTGAGGGACAAGGCACCAGGAACAATCGCCCGTATCCCTCTTGCCTCCCGCCCTTTTTCCCTCCCTTCGTGCCTTCGTGCCTTCCGCCTACGTGCCCTCCGCCGCGGCATACGCTTCCATGTCAAACTTCCTCTCCAGCCCCGCGGCGTTCATGTAGCGGACCGTGCCGAAGATCGGCCGCCGCGTCCATGGCCGGTCGTGCAGCCCAAACAGCCACGCCACGTTCATGTAGCTGGCCGGGTCGCGCCCGTCGAGCAAGTGCTTGTTGTTCAGGTACAGCGCTGTGGCATAGGCTTCCTGCGGCGTCTTCGACCACTCGATGATCTTCTTGCCCCAGTACATCCGCATGTAGTTGTGCATGAAGCCGCTGCGCACCATCTGCCGCTGCGCTGCGTTCCACCAGCGATCGTGCGTCTGCGCCGACTCCAGCTGCTCGCGGGTGTAGAGGTGCGGCCGCGGGTCGCCCTGGTGCTGCTTCAGCGTCTGCCGCGCCCACTGCGGGATACACTCGTAGCGGTCGTAGTTGGCCGTGAATGTGACGAAGTTCATCGCCAGCTCGCGACGGACGATCAGCTCCTCCAGCAGCGCCTGGCGGTCCTCGGCCGGGGCATCCGCATCGCGCACGGCCAGGGCGATCTGCAGCGGCGAAATCTGCCCGAAGTGCAGGTACGGCGACAGGTGCGATGTGGCATCGGCCGCCGGCTCGTTGCGTCCCGTTGCGTAGCCCTTTAGCCCCGATGCCACAAACGCCTTAAGCCGCCGCCGGGCCTCGGCCTGGCCGCCGCGATAGATCGCCGACGGCGGCACCGACCGGTCCACCTTCATCGCCGCCAGCACCGCATCCGGGTCGCTCACATCCACATCGCCCCGCACACCCAGCCCCAGCGACGGCCGCGCAACGGCTATCTGTTTCAGCGGCACCAGGTACTCATGCAGTTTCCGCTGAATCTTCGGCCGTATCGTCCGTGCTGCGTACTCGGCCTTGTCCGAGGCCTCCTCCACCGGCACCACCGCATCGCTCTCCACCTCGATCACCGGGCACCGCGCCCCGTCGGCCACCTGCTCGCGCCATCGCCGCTGATGACGCAGATAGCCCCGGTCGCAGATCACCATCGCCGCATCGCCCGCATAATGCAGCGCCACATCCGCCGGCGCCCCGCGCTTCACGACGAACCGTATCCCGCGCTCCTCCAGCCCGCGCTGCACATCCGCCAGGCCCTGAAGCATGAACGCATAATGCCGCTCGTTGGCCTCGGGATAGTCGTCCATCAACCCGAAGCACACGACCAGCGGCAGGCCCGCCTCGTTGGCCCGCTCCACGGCATACTCCAGCGCATGGCTAAAGTCCGTCCGCTGGGATTGCTGCATCCAGTAGAGAACGTAGCGCCCGCCCCGCGCCGGCGCCTGTCGGAGAACGCGAATCCTCTGGGGCTGGATCACCAGGCGATGGTATCCCGCACGATGCTTGCCGGCCATCGCCTCCTTGCACCATGCCCCCGCCTTCATTCCGCCGGCCGAACCGACAGCACAAACGCGTTGGCCCGCCCCAGCGTGCCATCGGCCGCCCGCAACGCCCTCGCGATGCCCTCGGTCACCTGCGCCAACTGCCTGGCCGGCGCCGCCTGGTAGGCCCTCTGGAACACCGCCAGCGCCTCGGCTCCACGGTCGGCCAGCAGCAGCAGGTTGCCCCGGGCCATCAGCGCCTCGGCCGCTTCGTCGCTCTCCAGTTCCTTCAGCAACGGGGCATACTCATCCCCATCCACGCGGATTTCCGCCAGCACCGCAGACCGCACTGCCGGCCGGCCGGCCACGATATCGCCGGCCCGCGTGGCGGGGCCGGCCGGCTCCATCGCCGCGCCCCGCAGTTGCTCCAGGCGAAACTGTGCCGCCTTGGCAGGGCTGGTGCTCTCCAGCGAGCTTGCCATCTGGCCGAGCAGCGTTGCCAGTCGCACCCGGTCCATCGGTCCGCCAAGCTTCCATTGGGCGGCAAACTGGAAGCCGTCCGTGTTCCCGACACGCACCCCTTTGGCAAGCGTTGCTGAAAGGGCGTCCGGCTCGGCGCCCCGATTCAATACCTCAACCAGTTCTTCAATCGCTGCCTGTCGAGCCTTCTGGTCCCTCCCCGGAAGCTCCTGCATGACATGACCCAAAGCGGCCAGCAGGTCTGCCCCTGACGGCTTGATCCCGAAGGCGGCCTGCATCCTCTCCGCCAAGGGGTTGCTGGTCCTCAGCGGCGCCCTGGTCGTCGGCGCCGTCGTCTGGGCGTGGACAACGCCGCATACGACCGTCGCCACGATCGCACCCACTCCCCAGCCGTATCGCCGCCAACCAAGCCTATAGGCCGGCGATTGCCCGCGCATTGTGTTCAGGTGCATCATCTGATTGGCTCCCCAAGCTGCCTGGCCCGTGGATCATCTTCCTTCAGAACCGTGATACGTCGATGCGTCGGCCGCGGACCGGTCTTCGCCAGCGCATCGTCGATCCACGCCCGCTCGATGTCGTCCTGGGCGAGTTTCTCCCGCCATTCACGCAGGAGCTCCTCGGCCGCCTCGACCGCCGCGGGCGTCTTGTGGGCCAAAGCGAACTTTCTCAGTCCCCATGCCTCCTGCACCGCTTCCAGCCGCCGCGCGGAGGTTGTGGCAGCCAGGGCCATCGCCTTCAATGCGGCCACGTACCCCTCAACCATCGCCAGGGGGATCGGCCCGGACGGATCGAGATCCAACACCCGATCATGCGCCTCCAGGACCGCGTCCGTCTGCTGCAAGTACCTGGAAGTCGCCGTCTGCTCCTCTTCCAGCAGCCTCATCATGTCGTCCCTGGTGGCATCATCCAGCCGCGCAATCCGCAGCAACGTCTCCCATTTTCCGCGCAACACCCGCAGTACCGGCTCACCGGCTTCGTGTGCGGCCAGAAGCATCGCTGCCTTGGCCAGGCGCGCGGCCTGCTCGGGATCGCGGGCCTGTTCCTGTTGCGCTCTGGCCGCCAGGATCATCTTCAGATGCAACCGATCTATGCAACTGCCGTAGGGCCATTTCGGATCGGAGGGCGAGCCGATGTAGTCCTCAAGACGAGCAGCCTTTTTCAGGCTCTTGGCAAGTGCGTCCGGCTCGGCTCCCTTCAGCAGCGCATCCACCAGAGCCTTCAGGGCGGCCTGCTTGGCCGCTTCATCTCTGCCGGCGAACGCGCGCATCGTTTCAGCCAGTGGGCCAAGCATATCCGCACCGGACGGTTGGATGCCCAAGGCGGCCTGCACTCGCCTTGCCACCCAGCCTTCGCCCCCGCCCGTGGGGATGCTCCGCGTGGTCGCCACGGGGTCGGCCCCCAGCGCGATGGCCGTCCACACAACCGTCAGCACGCGAACAAACACGATGGACATGAGCCGCCTCCAACGAGTTTCGCTGCTATTACCATTGAGGATCGCATGGGCCACAGAAGCCCCCCACGATCTGGTAGCTTATGGTGCAACTGCCGCTTCTCCACATGAAGCGCCCGGTTTGGCAGGGGAATCCCGGCGACCAGCAGGGATCGCAGATCACACTCCGTCCGGTCTGGGTGCATCCGACTTCCTCCGTTACCAACCCCTTGCAGTGATTCCCCGGAATCGCCCCGCTGCTCCTGTTGGCGACAATCGCAAGGACCGCCACAAAGGGCAGCACTCCGCAGAAGACCACGAACAAAGCTGCCGATCGCCACGCACTCTTTTGGATCACCATGATTGTCTCCTTCGACGCACAGGATCGCGCCTTGGCGCGTCCGACCCATCGATCGCCCTTCATGCGACTTTCATCGTTCCTGACCGGGACCTGACGTCCTGCCCAACCGGGCAGCCTCGATGTTGTTGGCAATTTCCAGTGCCTCGCTAACCGTCAACGGCCCCTGCTCCTGCAGACTCCGCAATGCCTGCTCCGCTCCCGCCACATCTCCCGTCTTGGCCAGAGCCATCACCAGCATTCTCGTGGCCTCCCGCGTGAAGTACTGGCCGCGGGCCTGCGACGCGGCCTGCAGATGCTTGCCGGCTGCTCCAAAGCGCATGGCGCTGTACTCCACGATCCCCCGCGCCCACTCATACTCCGCCCGCTCCGCCGCCGGACACGTCTTGGGGTCCTGGGGGATCCTCTCCACCGCCCGCGCATACGCCGACGAGGCACCGTCCCAGTCCCCCATCATGTACAGGCATTCGGCGTGCAGGAAGTGCGCCCGTCGCGCGGCGAACGTGCCGGCCGGCTCCCAATCCTTCAGCAACCGATACGCCCGCTCCAGGGCCGCATAGTCCCGTGCATCCCACAGCACCCGGCTCACCCTCCGCAACGTCTCCACCGCCTCCGCCGCTTCTTGCCCGCCGGCCGCAGGTGTGCGCCCCGCCAACTCGCGCTCCGCCTGCTCCAACGCCGCCACGTACAACTCCGCCACCGGCGCACCGCGTTCCACAAACCCCAGCCCCCGGCCCAGTTCCCAGATCATCAGCGACTTGAGACCCGACCCACGCACCAGTTCCACCAGCCGACCCCACTGCGCCTCGGTCGTGGCCTGCCCCGCGGCGATTCGCTGCTCCCACTCCTGTACCCACGCCACCAGCTCCCCCGACGCAACCCCCGCCGCCCCCAGCACCTCGGCCGGACTCCTCGGCAGACTGTCGCTTCCCGGCCGCCTCACGCCCTCCCGCGCCGGCGGATGCCCCGGCGCATTGGCGTGCATCGGCACCGACCACTTCACAACACCCCCCATCGGCACGAACACCGCCTCCGGCCGCGACAGATCCCGCCCCGGCGCAGCACTCTTGCTTCGCCCGCCGGGGCTCGCCGACGGCTTGCTCCTGGCAGCCGCAGCCATCGGCTCAGCCTGCCCGCCAGCCGTCGCCGCCGCCACAGGCCCGGCCGGCGATTGGGACGGTCCAGCGGCCACGGGCGACCGCCCGCCCGTCTTCTGTTCGCCTGATTTGAGAAAGTGATACAGCCCCACGCCGGCCAGTGCCGCCAGCACCACCCCCGCCCCCAACGCCGCCATGATCCGCCGGTGAGACATGATCCTGGCCACCTCGCTTCCAGAAGGATTATGCAATGCGTCCTCCCCCCCCTTGTAAAGAACTTTTTTCCGCCGCCGGCGCCGCCGCCTGTCCAACGCCTCGGTGGTGCACCGGGATCGCACGGCGGATTTGGCAGGTTGCGGTCTATCGGTTACTAATCCCATCCATGCTCAAGACCCACCCCACGTCCGGCGACACTTGCTGGTTTGTCCGCGACCGTTTCGGGCTGTTCATCCACTGGGGCCTCTACTCGCTGGCCGCGCGCCACGAGTGGGTCAAGTCCCGCGAGAAGATTCCCGACGACCTGTACGACGCCCGCTACTTCAAGCACTTCGACCCGGACCTCTACGACCCGCACCTGTGGGCCAAGGCCGCCGGCGATGCCGGCATGAAATACTTCGTGGTCACGGTCAAGCACCACGAGGGATTCTGTCTCTGGGACAGCAAGCTCACGGATTACAAGGCGACCCATACCCCGGCGAGGCGGGACCTGATCCGGCCCCTCGTGGAGGCCATGCGGGCGCGCGGCCTGCGGACGGGCTTCTACTACTCGCTGATCGACTGGCATCACCCCCACTACATCATCGACAACCGCAACCACCCGCGACGCGACGAGATTCCGATCCAGGGGGAAATCGACGCGATGATCGCGCAGGCGGGCGGCGACGCCGGGCCCAGGGCCGCCAGGGTGGCCGTGGACCCGAACCTCGGTCGCGACCAGCAGAAGTACATCGACTACCTGCACGGGCAGGTGCGCGAACTGCTGAGCGAGTACGGGCAGATCGATATCCTCTGGTTCGACTTCTCCTTCGTGAACAAGCAGGACCGGACGAACTTCGTCCTCGGCAAGGGACGCGAAGCCTGGGGCAGCGAGAAGCTGCTGGAGATGATCCGCCGGCTCCAGCCGAAGATCCTGCTGACCGACCGTCTCGACCTGGACATGTTCCTTTCCGGCGGCGACTTCAAGACGCCCGAGCAGGCGCAGCCCGTGGGGTGGGTCCACGTGGACGGCAAGCCGGTCGTCTGGGAGGCCTGCCAGACCTTCAGCGGCTCGTGGGGCTACCACCGCGACGAGTGCACCTGGCGAAGCACCAGGCAGCTCATCCAGACGCTCATCGACTGCGTCAGCAAGGGCGGCAACCTGCTGCTCAACGTCGGACCGACCGCGCGGGGCGAGTTCGACGAGCGGGCCCTGGATCGCCTCAACGGAATCGGCCAATGGATGCGCCGGCACTCCCGCAGCATCTACGACTGCACGCAGGCGCCGGCGGAGTTCCAGTGCCCGCCGGATTGTCGATTCACCTACAATCCGCAGACCAACCGGCTGTACGTGCACCTGTTCGCCTGGCCTTACAAGCACCTGCATCTCGTCGGCGACTGGACCGATCGCGTGGAGTACGCACAGCTGCTTCACGATGCCAGCGAGATCCGCCAGGGCCTGGATTCCTGGCATGCCGCCCAGCTCGGGCTCACCGGCAAGGCGCTTTCGCTGTCGTTGCCGCTGGTGGAGCCGAACGTCGCCGTCCCGGTGATCGAGCTGTTCCTGAAGTGATTGGGCCAAAGGCCAGGCGGCCAGGCGCATCACTCGCTGCCGGGCCAAGGAGCCGGCATGCGAGCCGTTGTTCCCCAGCGGCGGATTGCAGGCGGTGCTGCAGGGTCCGGCGCTGTGTCTGGGCCAAGACGGTAGGACCCAGACGCTCCAACAAGAGCGGGTCACGGGGTTCGCCGGGCAGGCCGGCTCTGTCCGGGTCGGCGGACCGCCCAGCCATCGGCGATGAACCATGCGGCATAGGTGTTATTCCACACCGGGAACCGGAGATGAAACCAGATTCTCGGATCAGCCAGCGCAACAATAGGGTGATCCTCGCGCCGCGGGTGCTGATGTCGGCCGGGCCGCCGTCAACTTTCCCGGGGGCAGTTGGGGGACAATGGGGGTCGTGTGGACAGCCAGAATTGCATAAGCCCCGGCAAAAGCGGGGCTTATCGCGAGCAGTTTCCTGATAGCGGAGAGAGAGGGATTCGAACCCTCGATACGGGTTTGACCCCGTATGACGGTTTAGCAAACCGTTGCCTTCAGCCACTCGGCCATCTCTCCGGCGTTGCGCGATATTACGCTTGGCCGCTCCTTTCGTAAAGACGCTACCGCAGCATCTGCCGCAGAACGCGGGGCAGGATGCCGCCGTGGCGGTAATACTCGATCTCTATCGGCGTATCGATGCGACAGACTGCCGTGAACTCGGTGCGCTTGCCGCCCGGCGCGGCGGCGATCACGCGCAGATCCTGGCCCGGCTTCAGGTTCTCATCCAGGTCCAGGATGTCAAACACCTCCGTGCCGCTCAGGCCCAGGGATTGCCGCGTCTGGCCGGGCTTATAGACCAGCGGCAATACGCCCATGCCCACGAGGTTGCTGCGGTGGATGCGCTCGAAGCTCTCGGCCAGCACCGCCTTCACGCCCAGCAGCATCGTGCCCTTGGCCGCCCAGTCGCGGCTGGAGCCCATGCCGTAGTCCTTGCCGGCCAGCACCAGCAGCGGCGTGCCGGTCTGCTGGTACATGACCGCGGCGTCGTAGATGCTCATGGTCTGGCCGGTGGGCAGGTGGATCGTCCAGTTGCCCTCGGTGCCGGGGAGCAACAGGTTCTTCAGCCGGATGTTGGCGAACGTGCCGCGGGTCATCACACGGTCATTGCCGCGACGGGCCCCGTAGCTGTTGAAATCCACAGGCTGCACGCCGCGCTCCAGCAGGTACTTTCCGGCGGGCGAGTCCTTCTTGATGGATCCGGCCGGCGAAATGTGATCCGTGGTGACCGAGTCGCCCACCATCACCAGCACCCGCGCCCCCAGGATCGGGCGGATCGGCTGTGGGGTGCTCGTCAGGCTCTTGAAGAACGGCGGCTCCTGAATGTAGGTGCTGGTCTCCTGCCAGTCGAACAGCTGTCCGCCGCGGACCGGAATGGCGTTCCACGGCTCGCTGGCAGTCTCGACGGCGGCATAGCGGCGGCGGAACATCTCCGGATCAATGCTGGAGGCGATGAGTTGCTCCACCTCCCTCTGGCTGGGCCAGATGTCGCGGAGGTACACCTCTCGCCCGCCGATGCCGACGCCAATGGGTTCGGTGGTGAGGTCGATATCGACGCTGCCGGCCAGGGCATAGGCGACAACCAGAGGGGGACTGGCCAGGAAGTTGGCCTTGACATGCGGGTTGATGCGACCCTCGAAGTTGCGGTTGCCGGAGAGGACGGCCGCGACGACCAGGTCGTGCTCCTCGACGGCCGCCGCCACCGCCTGGGGCAGGGGTCCGCTGTTTCCGATGCAGGTGGTGCAGCCGTAGCCGACGGTCTGAAAGCCCAGGGCGTCCAGATACTGCGTCAATCCCGCTTTCTGGAAGTAATCCGTGACCACGCGACTGCCGGGGGCGAGGCTGGTTTTCACGTGACCCGGCACGCGCAGGCCGGCCTCCACGGCTTTCTTCGCCAGCAGCCCCGCGGCGATCATCACCGACGGATTGGAGGTGTTGGTGCAGCTGGTGATGGCCGCGATGACCACATCGCCGTGGCGCAGGCTGCCGGCCGGCACATCCATCGGCTTCCTGTAAAAGTCCGCCATCGCGCTGCGGAACGTCTTCTTCACATCCGCCAGCTCCATGCGGTCCTGCGGGCGGCGCGGGCCGGCGACGCTGGGCTTCACCGTGGACATGTCCAGCTGAAGCGTCTCGGTGAACCGCGGCTGCGACTTCTGCTGCCGCCACAGGCCCTGCTCCTTGCAGTACCGCTCGACTAGGTCGATGCGATTTTCGTCGCGGCCGGTCAGTCGCAGATAGTCCAGCGTCTGCTGGTCCACCGGGAAGAATCCCATCGTGGCGCCGTACTCGGGGGCCATGTTGGCGATGGTGGCGCGGTCGGCGACGCTCAGGTGGTCCAGGCCCTCGCCGAAGAACTCCACGAACTTGTCCACCACGCCGTGCTTGCGGAGCATCTGCGTCACCACCAGCACCAGGTCGGTGGCCGTGGCGCCTTCGGGAAGTTGCCCGAAAAGGCGGAAGCCCACCACCTGGGGCATGAGCATGTAGATGGGCTGGCCGAGCATGCACGCCTCGGCCTCGATGCCGCCCACGCCCCAGCCGACCACGCCCAGGCCGTTGATCATGGTGGTGTGGCTGTCGGTGCCGACCAGCGTATCGGGAAACGCCACCCCGTCGCGGCACTGCACCACCGACGCCAGGTATTCCAGGTTCACCTGGTGGACGATGCCCATCTCCGGCGGCACAACGCGGAAGTTGGCAAACGCCTTCTGGCCCCACTTGAGAAACTCGTAGCGCTCGTAGTTGCGCTCGAACTCCTTCTTCGTATTCACCTCCAGGGCCATGGGGTTGCCAAAGTCATCCACCTGCACCGAGTGGTCGATGACCAGGTCCACGGGCACCAGTGGGTTGATGCGCCCCGGGTCGCCGCCGGCGCGGGCCACGGCCGAGCGCATGGCCGCCAGGTCCACCACCGCCGGCACGCCCGTGAAATCCTGCAGGATCACGCGGGCGACCTTGAAGGGAATCTCGCCGCCGCCGCCCGACGGCGTGCCCCAGGCTGCCAGACGCTTCACGTCGTCGCCGGATACGGCAAACTCATCGACGTTCCGCAGGCAGCTCTCCAGGAGGACCTTCACGGAAAACGGCAGGTCGTCGATGGGGCCGACGCCCACCTCGGCCAGGCGATGCAGACGGAAAACGTCGATATCGCCGGCGCGCGTGGAGAGCTTTGCCCGGGCGCCGAAGGGATTGCTCGTGTTGGCCATGGGTTGCGAACACCAAAAAAGGCTGAACCACGCCGGTCGCTGAACGCGGCCGGATTCTATTCGGCGCCTCCGGCGGCCTCAAGGCTGTGCTGGGGGGGTTGGGCCGCCGGGGACGTGGCCGCCTGGCCGCTGACAAGGGCCGACCTTTCGGCTAGAAAAGCGGGCCCATGGCACTATCACTGAAACGCGACACGCGACTGCTTTTCATCGGCGACAGCATTACCGACTGCGGGCGGCGGCAGGACAAGGCCGGTATCGGCACCGGCTACGTGCGCGACATCCGCCACTGGCTGCTGGCTCGCGACCCGGCCAATGCGCCGGTGGTCATCAACCAGGGCATCAGCGGCAACAAGGTCACCGACCTGGCACGCCGCTGGCAGCGGGATGTGATCGACCTGAAGCCGGATGTGCTGTCGATCAAGATCGGCGTCAACGACGTCTGGCACGGCACCGGCGGGCGCAACGACGGTGTGAGCATCGACGTGTTTGTTCCCACATATCGCAAGATCCTCGCCGACCTGGGCGCTGCGCTGCCCAAGTGTCGGCTGGTGCTGTGCGAGCCGACGGTGCTCTGGCCGCCCCAGCCGGCCGAGGGCAACGACCTGCTCAAGCCCTACGTCAAGGCCGTCAATGACCTGGCGGGCGAGTTCCACGCCGAGTGCGTGGTGCCGCTGCACGGCGCGTTCAACCGGGCCCGCGAGCTTCGGCCGGATGTGGACTGGGCCCCGGACGGCGCGCACCCCTCGCCGGCGGGGCACATGCTCATCGCCCGCACCTGGCTGGCCGCGACGGGATTGCTCTAGTACCCAGGCAACATGGCAACGGCCCGGGCCCAATCACATCGCTGGCCGTGGGGGGCGCTGGCGGCGCCTCTGCTGGTGCTGCTGGCGGTCGGGCCCACGCTGTCGTGGCTGGAGTTCTCCGGCGGCAGCGAGAGCCTGCTGGCGGCCACGGCGCTGGAGATGCGCCGGGATGGCTCGTGGCTGCTGCCGAGGCTCTGCGGCGAGAAACGCATCGCCAAGCCCCCCCTGCCGACGTGGATCACCGCCGCGGCGATCTCCCGTGACACGCTGGATCGACTCGACGGCCCGCCCGGCGGCTGGCGCGACCTGGCGTACAGCGACCTGGCCGTGCAGATGCGCCTCACCGCCCTGCTGGCCGGCTGCGGCATGCTGCTGGGCGTCTATGCGCTGGGCTGGGCCATCGGCGACCGGCGCCTGGGCCTGGCGTCGAGCCTCGTTGCCGCCAGCATGCTGATCTTCCTCATGCAGGCCCGCAAGGCCACCACCGATATCCACCTGGCGCTGTGGGTCTGCGCGGCCAATGCATTTCTCGCGGCGGCGGCCCTGCGCGGCAGGTGGTGGTTGGGCTGGACCGGCGCGGGCATCGCCCTGGGCCTGGCCATCATGAGCAAGGGACCTGTGGCCTTGGTGCAAAGCGTGGTTCCGGCGGCAACCTACATCATCGCCCGTTCTTTTCTTGCCGCCGCAGGGCCGGCGGTGTCGGCCGATGACCCGTCGCTTCGTCGCTTCGCCGCTCCGTCGCTTGGCCTGCTCCTGATGCTCCTTGTGGCCCTACCGTGGTTCGCCTACGTCGCACTCAACACACCCGACGTCATCGCCCGCTGGCGGGCCGAGGTCACCCGCGTGGGCGCCACCGACCAGCCGCCCGGGAAGTGGTACGCCTACATCAGCCTCTTTGCACTGGTTGTCCCGTGGACGATCTTCCTGCTGGGCGGGATGTGGATGGCCATCCAGCGCATCATCGCCCGCCGCATCGACGGGCTGGCGCTGGCGATGCTGCTGCTGGTCGTGCCGATCGTGATCATGAGCCTCGCGCCCGACCGCAAGGCGCGGTACCTGCTGCCGATGGCCGGCCCGGCCGCGGTGCTGTCGGCCGCCGCGCTGCTGGACCTGTCCGATCGCTGGGCGCGTCGCAGGCGACTCGACACGCTGGCCGTCGGCGTGCACTGGGCGATGTTGGCCGTGCTGGCCGCGGGATTGCCGATCGCCGGGGCGGCGGTCCTCAAGACCCTCGAGGGCCGGCCGTGGTACACACCTTGGCAGGCGGCGTGCGCGGCAATGGTGATGCTCGCGCTGCTGGCGCTTTGCTGGCGCGTGCGCCCGCTGGACCGCTCGATCCTGCGGGCGACGGTGATCACAATGCTCCTGCTGCACGCGGTGCTGGTGTGGGGCTATCGCGACACCGCCGAGGGCCGCAGCGAGCTCAAGCCCCTGGCCGACACGATCGTCGCGAGGATGCCCGGCGCCCAGGTGTACAGCGTCTGGCCGAACCGCCCATTGCGCCTGGCGCCGCCGGAGCTGCCCATCTACCTCAACCGGATCGTCCGCCGGTCGGCCGATGTCGCGGCCGTGCCGTCCCCGGGCGACGCGCCACAAGCCCTGCTGATCCGCCAGCGCCGCAATACGCCCATGCCGCAACCGCCCGGCTGGGCGTTCGTACAAACAGCACCACAGGATGACGACTGGTGGCACCTGTTCGAACGGGAGTAGGGTCCGCTTCAGCGGACCCGCTCTCGCCGCTTGTGCATCGGCGTCCGCTAAAGCGGACCCTACGCGATCCTTCTGCGCCGCGGAGGTAGGGTCCGCTTCAGCGGACCCGCTCTCGCCGCTTGTGCATCGGCGTCCGCGAAGGCGGACCCCACATGCGTCCTTTTGGGACGCAGAGGTAGGGTCCGCTTCAGCGGACGCGCTCTCGCCGCTTGTGCATTGGCGTCCGCTAAAGCGGACCCTACGCGATCCTTCTGCACCGCGGAGGTAGGGTCCGCTTCAGCGGACGCGTTCTCGCCGCTTGTGCATCGGCGTCCGCTAAAGCGGACCCTACGCAATCCTTCTGCGCCGCGGAGGTAGGGTCCGCTTCAGCGGACGTGATGCACGTGGTATCCTCCAAGCCCATGCCTTGGTATCGCCGCGCGTACCAACCGGGCGGGAGCTTTTTCTTCACGGTCGTTACCGAGGATCGAGCGCCAATCCTCTGCACCGACCTTGCTCGCCGGTTGCTGCATGAGAGCATCGACGCCTGTCGCCGCGAGCGGCCATTCTCGCTGGACGCCATCGTCCTGCTTCCCGACCACCTGCACACCATCTGGACGCTGGTGGATGGTGATCCGGACTTCTCCGGCCGCTGGGCTGCCATCAAATCTTGCTTCACCCGGGCGTGGCTGTCAGGCGGCGGGAGCGAGCAGCCCGGCAGCGATTCGCGTCACAGGCAGCGGCGCCGGGGTGTGTGGCAACGCCGGTTCTGGGAGCACGCCCTGCGTGACCAGGAAGACCTGAACCGCCATCTCGACTACATTCACTACAACCCCGTGAAGCACGGGATGGTGACCTGCCCGCACGCCTGGCCGTGGTCGAGCTTCCATCGCTGGGTGGAGGAGGGCGCATACGATCGCACGTGGCAGTGTGTGTGCCATGGCCCAACCAAGCCGCCGCAGTTTGCCGACATGCCCGGCGGCGCCGGGGAATAGCCGGCCGCTCTGCCCCGCCGCGTCTCCAATCCCGTCCGCTAAAGCGGACCCTACGCGATCCTTCTGCGCCGCAGACGTAGGGTCCGCTTCAGCGGACGCGTTCTCGCCCCTTGTGCGTTGGCGTCCGCTAAAGCGGACCCTACGCGATCCTTCTGCGCCGCAGACGTAGGGTCCGCTTCAGCGGACGCGCTCTCGCTTGTCCAATCCCGTCCGCCAAAGCGGACCCTACGCGATCTGTTACACTTCCTTTACAGAACATCCCCCCGTCCCGCGCGTCCAATGGTGAGATGGGGCGGTCTTGAGAGATCGTCCGGTCATCTGTCCCCGAACCTCGGAGGTCCCGTCATGCAGCGGCTCATGTTGTCGTTCACTTGTGTGATGTTGTCCGCCTGCGCGGCCATCGCCCAGGCTCCCCCGGCGGCGCCAGCGCCCACGGCCGGCAAGATCACCGCCGTCACCGTCTATCAGACCAACGCCCTGGTCACGCGGCAGGTGGCCGTGCCCGACGGCCGCGGCGTGGTCGAGATCGTCGTGGCGCCCCTGCCGCCGTCCACGGTCTCCAACTCGCTGTACTCCGAGGGCACCGACGGCGTGCGGGTGCTGAGCACCCGCTACCGCACCCGGCCGGTCCAGCAGAACATCGCCGAGGACCTGCGAAAACTGGAGGAGCAGGTCAAGCAACTGGCCCGCGACCAGCAGGACCTGCAGCGCCAGGTGCAGACCCAGGAGCTGAACGTGCAGCTGCTGGCCAAGCTGGAGAACTTCACCAGCGGCGCCCTGACGCAGATGACCGAGAAGGGCATGCTCAACGCCGAGGGCGTGACCACGCTGGCGAAGTTCATCATGGACACCCGAGCCGCCAAGGCCAGGGAGATCGTCCAGATGCAGCAGGCCATCCAGGCCAACCAGGAGCAGGCGCAGTTCGTGCAGCGGCAGATGCGCGAGCTGGCCGGCACCGGCGACAAGACCATCCGCGAGGCGGTGATCGTAGTGGACCGCACCGCCGCGGGCAACGTGAAGCTCAACTACCTGGTCACGGCCGCGTCGTGGCGGCCGCAGTACAAGTTCCGCGCATCCAAGGACAAGCCGGACGTGCAGGTGGAATACCTGGCGGCCATCCAGCAGCAAAGCGGCGAGGACTGGTCGGATGTGGAGATGACGCTCTCCACCGCCCAGCCCATGCTGAATGCCGCGCCGCCCGAGCTGGCGATGCTGGATGTTTCGGTAGGCCCGCCCGGCGGTGGGAAGGGCGCTGCTCAGCGGCCGCAGGATGAGCAGTCGGTGCGCTCGCAGGCCGGGCAGATGCGGCAGGAGGCGCAGTTCCTGTCCAACCGCAACGACGAGATCAACGCAAAGTTGCGTTTCAACGAGGCCGCCGCCATCGAGCAGTCCTACGAGATCCTCGACGCCGACGCCATGCTCATCGCCCGCCAGCGCAAGAGCGGCTCGTCGGTCTGGCACGAGGGCCAGAGCGTGACGTTCCGCCTGAACGGCACGCTGACCGTTCCGTGGCGAATGGATGAGCAGCTGGTCGAGGTCTCGCGCATCGACCTGAAGGGCGACTGGTTCTACAAGGCCGTGCCGGTGCTCACGCCGCACGTCTATCGCCTGGCCAACCTGACCAACAGCAGCACGCAGGTGCTGCTGCCGGGCGAGGCGACGATGTACATCGGCACCGACTTCGTGGGCCGCGCGGCCTTGCCGCTGGTGGCCATCGGCGAGCAGTTCACGGCCGGCTTCGGCGTAGACCCGCAGGTGCAGGTGACGCGGCAGTTGGTGGAGAAGACCACCGCCATCCAGGGCGGCAACAAGGTGCTGAAGTTCGACTACCGCATCGCCATCAGCAACTACAAGACCGAGGCGGCCAAGGTGCAGCTCTGGGACCGCCTGCCGCACTCGGATACCGACGCGGTGAGCGTGACGCTGTCATCGGTGTCGCCGGAACTGAGCAGGGACGCGGCATATGTGCGTGACGAGAGGCCCAAGAACCTGCTGCGATGGGACCTGGAGGCTCCCCCGCAGACCAGCGGAGAGAAGGCTGCCGCCATCACCTACAGCTTCAAGCTGGAGTTTGACCGCAACATGGAGATTGGGAAGTTCCTGAGCAAATGAGCCGCCAATTGTGGTGCAGGCTTTGGCCTGCGCCGCAATGCCTGGTGCAGACTGAAGCCTGCACTGCGACCAGCTTGCCGCGCCCCGCCGCCGGACGTACGCTTCGGCTGCTTGAAGATCGCACTGGTGATCCTCCATGCCGACGCATCCCGCGGCGGGGCCGAGCGCTACACGATCGACCTGTCGGCGGCGCTGGCGGCCGGCGGGCACGATGTCACCCTCGTCGCCCACGCCTTTGCGCGTATCCCGCCCGGCGTTTCGACGGCGCCGCTGAAGTGCACCGGCCGCAGCCGCCTGGCCCGCTACGAGAGTTTCCTGGATGCGCTGGACCGGCATCTGGCCGCCCATCGCTACGACATCGTCCACGCCATGCTGCCGGTGCGGCGGTGCGACCTCTACCACCCGCACGCGGGCATCGCCGCCGAGGCGATCGCCAGCGGCCACCTCAAGCACCGCGGCCGGCTGCGGCAGCGCATCTCGCGGGTGCTCACCGCGCTCAACCGCAAGCGTCAGCGGTTCGCCCAGGTGGAGCGGCAACTGCTGGAGAGCGCGCGCCCGCCGATCGTGCTGTGTCTGTCGGATTATGTGAAGGCCGAGGTGCGCCGGCACTATCGCCTGGGCGACAGCCGCCTGGTGCGCCTCTTCAACGCAGTGGACCTGAAGCGGTTTGATCCGGCGGTGCAGCCCGAGGCGGGCTTTGAGATGCGCTGGCGCTACGGCGTGGGCCTGCGCGACGTGCTGGCGCTGATGGTGGCCCAGGACTTTGACCGCAAGGGCCTGGGCGAGGCCATCCACGCCGTCGCCCAGACCGCCGACCCTTCGCTGCGCCTGCTGGTCGTCGGCCGCGACCATCCCAAACGCTACCAGCGGCTGGCCCAGCGCCTGGGGCTGGGACAGCGGGTGATCTTCGCCGGCGCGATGGCCGACACCTACGCCTTCTACCGCGCGGCCGACTTCCTGGTCCTGCCGACGCGCCACGATCCATGCAGCCTGGTGGTGCTGGAGGCGCTGGCGATGGGCGTGCCGGTGATCAGCACCCGCTACAACGGCGCCTGCGAGATCATGGAAAACGGCCGGCATGGCTTTGTGCTGGACGACCCGGGCGATGTCGCCGCCCTGGCCGATGCGATGCGGAAACTGCTCGATGCCCGCACGCGCCGCGAGATGTCCGCGGCCTGCACGGCTCTGCGCCCGCAGCTGGCGTACGCGAACCATGTGGCCGATCTGCTGGGCATCTACCAGCGCCTGGTCCATCCCGCCGTCGCGTCGGCCTGAGCGGCGGCTGTACCGGCAGGACGCGATGCCCGGCCGTGGCGCAGGACGCCGACAATCGCCCGACCATTGCCACTGGCGTGCCCGTCTTGACCCCCCTCCTCCGGTCAACGCGGCCATTCTCGCCATCTCCGAGGACCGCATCCGCGGGTTTCTGCGCGATCCGGCAGGCGGGATCGCGCGGCGGGTTTGTGATAGGATCGACTTTGCGCGGGCGCCCAGGACCGCGCTGCGATGGTCCGGCCCAGGCGGGCCGCCGCGGCCGAGAACCTCGGCGGCGGCAGACGATAAGGAAGGATGTCCCCTTCACTGTTTTCTGTCCAGGCAAGCTCCCATGCGGCTGAGAGCGGCATCTGTCGTGGCAATCGTTTGTCTTTGGGGCGCTGTGGCGCTGGCGGGCGAAGAGCGCGGGCCCGCCTGGATCGGCTACGGCGGGCCGGAAGGCACGCGAGTCTATCCCGGGAACCCCCCCACCACCTTCGACAAACCCAAATGGGAGACGCCGCTGCCGGTATGGGGCCATGGCTCGCCCCTGGCCGTGGCGGGCAAGGTGTTCGTCATGTGCGAGGTGGGGCCGAAGAACGTCTTCCCGATGCTGGTCTGCGTGGACGGCGCCAGCGGCAAGATCCTCTGGCAGCGTGAGATCGACCACCTGCCCGCGATCACCAGGTCGGCCCAGCAGCAGCAGGCGCTCCGCAAAGCGATCCGCCAGTGGTTTGACCGCGAGTCGGAGATCATCAACTCGCCCACCCAGGAGAACCAGAAGCCCCCGATCCCCGGCAACGATCGGGCGCAGAATACCCGGCTCGCCGAGCTCTACGAATCCATGGGCCTGATGCACGACAAGTTCCGGCGCGGCCCATACTGCCGCGGCTACGAATGCATGGGCGATGCGTTCGGCACTCCCGTCAGCGATGGCCGGGCGGTCTATGTCGCCACGCTGTGGGGCGGGTTCGCCGCCCTGGACTTCGACGGCAACTTCAAATGGATCGCCTATGCCCGCGGCAACCGTTGGACCTGGTGCAACGTCGGCCGCTCGCCCATCCTGCATGGCGATCTGCTGCTGTACAACGGCGGCGGCACGATGCGGGCCTTGGACAGGAACACCGGCAAACTCCGCTGGCAGCACGAAGATCCGCCCGGCGCTTACAGCATCGTCACCCCGGCCGTCGTCACCATCAGGGGTCAGGACATTCTGCTCGCCGCAGGCCCCAGCGCCTATCTCCTGCCCGACGGCAGGCCGCTCAAGGTTGAAGGCTGGGTCAGCGAAGGCATGCAGATCCTCGTCAAGCACGACGAGCCTGATGTCGCCTTTTTCTGCGGCTCGGGCGAGCACTGCGGCTGGCAGAACAAGGGCGACGCCGACATACAGCCCCCGGCCGCGTTTCGGTTCAGTCTGGAAGGCGATACGCTCAAGGGCACGCTGCTGTGGCACGGCGGAGATCTCGGCGGCAAGGGCGTCTGGGGCGGCAATGCGCCGTGGATGGTCTATGACCAGGGCAAGTTCTTCCACCGCGACGGCGCCGTCCTGGACGCGCTCACCGGCAAGGTGCGCCTCGGCGCGTTCGGGCGCTTTGGCCGGGCAGTGCCGCGGACTCGTCACCTGCTGGCCATCGCCGGCGGACACGTGTACGGCCTGGATAACTCCGCGATGCAGGTTTACACCCTCGACGGCAAGATGGTGGCCGAGAACAAGCTGGTGCGCCGCGAGCCGACGCCCGAGCAGCAGGCCATGCACAAGTACTGCACGGGCAACCCGCGGGTGTGGATGGATGGCCAGGCGCCGCGCTTCTCCTACGGCCACGCCTTCACCTTTGACGGCGACCGCATCTACATCCGTTCGCTCGAGGGGCTCATCTGCTTCGGGAAATAGGCACGGACACAGCGCCATCCGCCCAAGGCTTCCACCCCTGCGCCTACAATCGTCCGATGATTGCCCCCTGCGTGCCCGTTTCCATTGCCGACCCGGTCAACGCGGCCATCCTCGCCGTCTCCGAGGACCGCGTCCGCGGGTTTCTGCGCGATCCGCTGGGCGAGATCGCGCGGCGGTCCGGCGTGGAACTTTCCGTCGTGATCGAGCGCATCGCGGCGATGCTGCGGGCCGGCACGATCCGCCGTGTGCGCCAGACGCTGCTCTCGACGAACCTCGCCCGCGGGGCGCTGGTGGCGTGGGTCGTGCCCGAGGAGAAACTCCACGCCGCCTTCGACTGGATGTTCCAGCGCGACCCGTTCTCGGGGCACGTGGTGATCCGCTCGACCGATGCGGCCACGGCCGCCTCGCGCTATCGCCTGTGGACGACCGTCAAGGTGCCGCAGGGGTTCAGCATGGACAAGCACTGCCGATACCTGTGCGCGCAGACCGGGGCAACGGCGTACAAGCTTCTGCCGGCGCGGTGCGTCTTTGCGCTGGGCGTCGGGCATGTGCGACGGCGCGGGCTGGAGCCGGGAAGCAAGGCGGACGTGCCGGCCGAGGCGACCGAGACGAGGCTGGTGGAACTGTCTGACCAGGAATGGCGCGTGCTGACTGCGCTGAAGCGCGAGTTTGCGCCGGAAGAAATCGTCGCGGACCTCTGGGCCACGCGTGCCGCCGAGGCCGGCGTGCCGCTGGAGACGTTCTGCCGCGTGGCCGAGGCGCTGGACCGTCGCGGCGTGATCGGGCGGTTCAGCACGTTCCTGGAGCACGTCAAGCCGCTGGCGACCGGCGAGCAGGTGACGCGATACAACGCGCTGTTTCACTGGGCGGTGCCGCGGGGCCGCGAGATCGACGCCGGCCGGCAGGTCGGGCGGTTTCACATCATGACCCACGCCTACTGGCGCGAGGCGGGGGAGGAATTCGGCAACGTGAACCTCATGGGCGTGGCCCACGGCACCGACCGCCAGTGGCTGCTGGAGCACAAGCGGGCGATCGACCAGCACCTGGCCGCCGAGGGAATCGACGTGAGCTACACCAACGTCTTCTGGGGCGGGCGCAGCGAGATCAAGCCCAGCGAGATCTCGCCGATCGAGTATGAGAAGTGGTGCGGGCGGCAGGGGCTGGATCCGGCGGGGATGCGGTGAGTCGGCGGCGTGGCGCACCGTATCGGAAGAGGAGAGGTTCTTCATTACGGCCGACAAGGGATTCGGCGACATCAGGCAGTACGCGCCGGGAACGCACGCGGGCCTTCGCGTGCGACGCTCCTGACCATCTCTGTACGCACGTGGGCACAGCGTGTAGAATCTCCCAGCGTGGAAAGAAAGCACGGTAAGAGACATCAGTGACCGACAAGACAGAATCCCTCCCGCTTCCTGAAGAGTTCGTGAAACTGGGCATCCGGCCCTCCATCCTGCGGGCGCTGGCCGAGGAGAAGTTCATCACTCCCTCGGAGATTCAGCGGATGCTGATTCCGCGCGCGCTGGCCGGCGTGGATATCCTGGGCCAGGCCCGCACCGGCACGGGCAAGACCGCGGCGTTTGCGATCCCCATCCTGCAGACCTGCGTGCGGGGCGTGGGCACGCAGGCGATCGTGCTCGTGCCGACGCGCGAGCTGGCCGTGCAGGTCGAGGCCGAGATCCAGCGCCTGGGCAAGCACACGCCGATCCGCTCGGTGGCGGTGTACGGCGGGCAGAAGATCGCCGCCCAGGTGAAGCAGCTGAAGCACGAGCCGGCCATTGTGGTCGGCACGCCGGGGCGCGTGATCGACCTGCTGGACCGCCGCATCATCCACTTCGGCAACCTGCGCTGGGTGGTGCTGGACGAGGTGGACCGGATGCTGGATATCGGGTTCCGGGATGACATACGGAACATTCTGTCGAGGGTGAAGCGGGGTGGAGAGGCACGAAGGCACGAACGCACGGAGGCACGAAGTGAGGGAGAAGTAGGCGGGGAGGGACAAGGGGGCGGAGTGCAGACGGTGTTCGTCTCGGCGACGATCGACCCGGAGATCGAGAAGCTGGCGCGCACCTACATGCGCGAGCCGGTGGAGAAGCTGGTGGCGCCCGGTGCCGACGAGAAGCCCACCGTCGAGGAGGTCGAGCAGTACTACCTGTCGGTGCAGCCCTGGGACAAATACCGCCTGCTGCGGGCGCTGTTGGAGCAGGAGAACCCCGAGCTGGCGATCGTCTTCTGCAGGACCAAGCACGGGGCGCGGAAACTGGCCCGGAAACTGCACGCCGACGGCATCGAGTGCCGCGAAATTCACGGCGACCTGATCCAGTCCAAGCGCGAGCGGGTCATGAAGAGCTTCCGCACGGGCAAGTTCGACGTGCTGGTGGCCACCGACCTGGCCAGCCGGGGCATCGACGTGGCCGACATCAGCCACATCATCAACTACGACATCCCCGAGGATCCGGAGGTGTACGTGCACCGCATCGGCCGAACGGCCCGCATGGGCGCCAAGGGCAAGGCCTTCACGCTGGTCACGCGACAGCAGGGAGCCGAACTGACGGCGATCGAATCGCGGATCAACGCGCTGATCCCGCAGGCGACCATCGAGGGCTTCGAGCCTCGCCCCGCGCCGGCGGACTGGCAGGAGGACAGCAGCGGCCCCTCCGCCGCCCCGGCGCCCGCCGCCGCCCCCGCGCCCCACCCGACAGTCACGCTGACCAAGCGCTCGCTGTCCCTGGGGAGCAAGATGCCCCTGTCGCGGCGACACCGGCGAAGGCGGTAATGCCGCCTCCCTGGCCTGCCACGGGACAGCCGGCGAGCCGGCCTTACCTGATCGACACCTCCAGCCCCTCGCGGTCGAAGATCACGTTGACGCTGGCGCGCATGTTGGCCGGGTCGCGCACGAACGCCAGGTAATGCTCCAGGCGCTTGGCCGCGTTGACGCTGTTGTGCGCCAGCACCAGCGAGCCCGCCGGCATCTTGTCATACGCGGCCTGCAGGATATCCAGGTACACGCCCTTGCCCTTGTCGGGCGTGCCGTCGGCGTCGAGGTACAGCAGGTGGATCTTACCCTTGTAGTCGCGGCAGACGTCGATGGCGTCGGCGGCCAGGATCCTCGACTTGCCCGTGGGGTCGATCTTCGCCACGTTGCGGCGGGCGCGGTCGGCCTCCTCGGGCTTGATCTCCACGCCCACCAGCTCGTGCGCCTGATACACCGCGCCCGGGCCGATGGCCGCCCCGGCGTTGGAGATGAACGTGTTGCCGCAGAAGATGCCGGCGGCCAGCATGTTCGCGGGTTGAGCGATGGCGTTGATCGCCCAGATCAGCCGTTGCATCCGCGGGGTGATGGCGGTCCAGGGGATCTCAAAGTGCGTGGCCACCGCCCGCCGCAGGGCCAGGAACTTCTCGCCGTCGTATCGGGTGTGAGGAAGCACGCCGGCCGCGCACAGCGTGTCCAGCGCCTGGCCCACCACCGCGATCTCCCGCTCCAGGGGCTCGAGCTCCCGGTGCGGCTCGCGCATCACCATTTTGTACCGCTCGCAATCGTCGCTGCGGAAGGTGTGGGTCATGGGGGTGGCATTGTAACCGGTTCGCGACAGGCAATGTGGTCATCTGGAGGCCTGGTCATCTGGCCATTGAGGAGGCAGAAGCCACGAATGACACGAATAGCCACGAATCGGACTCAGCCTCCACCATTCGCGGGCACTCGTGTCGATTCGTGGCCTCCGATCGTTCTTCCGCAACAGGCAGATGTTCAGATGACCAGCCGGCACGGTCTGCATGGCCGGCCGGCGCGGTGAACTCGTCGGCGATCACGATGAGCTCGCATCGCAGAGGCCCTTACGGTCCTGTAGCGACGCGGTTCAGATCCAATCACCCCGATCTTACTCCGCGACGAAGTCCGTCGTGGACCTCGGTCGCAGTTCCATTGCGTATTGCCCCCGGTCGCAGCCCTGCGCCCCATCGCGCCTTTAGGTTCCTCATCCGCGCCCATCCTCGCCGATCCGCGGCTACCCCGGCCGGCACAGCCGGCCCTGCGAGTTCAATCGAAAATCGGAAATCCGAAATCGAAAATCTCTTCAGCTGTGCCTCAGATACGCCTGCTTGATCTGCTCCAGGTACTTATCCTGGTCGCCGGCCCAGCGCTCGGTCGAGAAGATCTCCACCTCGTTGAAACCCTTGAATCCCGCGGCCTCGACCCAGCCGCGTATCTTCCTGATGTCAATGCACCCCTCGCCCATCAGGCCGCGGTCGTTGAGCAGGTCGCGGGTGTTGACCCGCCAGTCGCAGATGTGGAAGCCGAACAGCGTGCCCTGCTTGCCGGCCAGGGCGATCTCCTCCTGCAGCGCCTCATCCCACCACACGTGATACACGTCGCAGGCGATGCCCAGCCACGGGCTTTGCAGGTCCTCGCAGATGGCGCGGGCCTGCGCCATGGTGTTGATGGCCGAGCGATCGGCCGCGTACATCGGGTGCAGCGGCTCGATGGCCAGCTTCACCTTGCAGTCGGCCGCGTGGCGCAGCACCGCCGCGATGCCGTCGCGGATCTGCTTGCGCGCCTCGTCCAGCGGCATGCCCGGCACGGCGCCGCAGACCAGCACGACCATCTCGGCGGCGATGGCCGCCGCGTCGTCGATGCAACGCAGGTTGTCGTCGATGGCCTTCTGGCGTTCGGCCGGCTCGCGGCCGCAGAAGAACCCGCCGCGCACCAGCGCCGGCACCGCCAGCCCCGCGTCGCGGATCATCTTGCGGGCCGCCTTCACGCCCGCGTCGCCCAGCACGTTCCGCCAGACGCTGATTCCCCCGATGCCGGCCCTGCTATAGGCGTCCACGCACTGGCGCAGCGACCAGGGCTTGTTGGTCATGGTGTGGATCGCCAGGCGCGACAGATCGGTCAGCGGTTGGGCGGACATGCGATATAGGATAAGCGATGAAGCAGGAGGGATGAACCGCAGGCACCGCAAAGGCGCCAGGACACGAACGCACGGCTGATTGCCCCTCAGGGCGAGCAAGACCTGGCCGGTCGCGCGGGAGAGCCGCAGGGCCTTGGCGCCTCGGGGCCTTCGCGGCAGCGCACCTGCCCTACAGTTCGGGAACGTCCACCCAGGACCTGCTCTGCCAGCTCTTGAGGCCCAGTTCCGCCAACTGCACGCCCTTGGCCCCTTCCTTGAGCGTCCAGGGGAACGGCTCGTCCAGCGCCACGTGCCGAAGGAAAAGCTCCCACTGGATCTTGAAGGCGTTGTCGTAGGTCGTGGCGTCGGGCATCTGCATCCAGGACTTGTAGAAGTCGATCGGCTGGGGAATGTCCGGGTTCCACACCGGCTTGGGTGTCGTGGCTTCGCCCTGCACCCAGCACTCCCGCAGGCCGGCCACCGCCGAGCCCTTGGTGCCGTCCACCTGCACGGTCAGCAGGTCGTCGCGTCGTACCCGCGTACACCACGAGCTGTTGAACTGGCAGATCGTCCCGTCCTTGAGCTGGAAAATCGCGTAGGCCGAGTCGTCGGCCGTCGCCTTGTAGGGCTTGCCGTCCTCTCCGATACGCTCGGGGATGTCGGTGCTGGCGATCGCGAACAGGCCCCGGATCGGCCCGAAGAGGTTGTCGATCACGTACCGCCAGTGGCAGAACATGTCGATCATGATTCCGCCGCCGTCTTCCTTGCGGTAGTTCCAGCTGGGCCGCTGAGGGGGTTGGTCGGCCACGTGGCCGGTGAAGACCCAGTAGCCGAACTCGCCCCGCACCGACAGAATCTTCCCGAAGAACCCGCTGTCGATCAGCTGCCGCAGCCGCCGAAAACCCGGCAGCCACAGCTTGTCCTGCACGACGCCGTTCTTGAGCCCCGCGCTGTGGGCCAGACTGTACAGCCGCATCGCCTCGTCCGTGCTGACGGCCGTGGGCTTCTCGCAGTAGATGGCCTTCTTCGCCTTGACGGCCATCTCCACGAACTTCGCCCGCTGCAGCGTGCCCGAGGAATCGAAGAAGACCTGGTTGTACGGATCGTCCAGAGCCTTGTGGATATCCGTCGTATAGCGGGCCACGCCGTGGGCCTTGGCCAGCGATTCCAGCTTGCTGGCGTTTCGGCCGGTCAGGATGGGGTCGGGCATGAGCGCCAGGTCCGGAGAAACCTTCACGCCGCCCTGCTTGATGATGGCCAGGATGGATCGCACCAGATGCTGGTTGGTGCCCATGCGTCCGGTGACGCCGTTCATGATGATACCGATCTTGCGCACTTCCACGGTGGTTCTCCTTGGCCCGGCAGTCCGCAGGGCCCGCTTGACGTGGTTGCCCCAACCGTCCGCGAAAGCAGGACCTGCGCCGAGCGTGCGGGCAATATAGCGGCAAACGCCCGATTTGCCGAATGCCCTATCGCCGGGGGGATTATCGCGCCCCCTGCCGCCGCAGTTGGCTGGGACGCCAACGCGTCTGGGCCCGTCGCCGTCGGGCGCAAATCGAGGTCGGCACCCCGCCAGATCACCTCACGCCTATACGGCCAATGGCCGGCCTGCACCCCCCTCTCGGATTGCCTCTTCGCTACAGGCGATGCATCCGGCGCAGGCGGAACGGATTTCCCGCTTCGCCCGGGCCAGCGACTCCCGTGAACCTTATCCCGTCCACCCCGGCGGCCGATGTTATGCCTCGGGCAGCGGCGCAATGCGTGTGGCGATGAGGTAACCCATGTCCACCACAGCAACCACGGCGACCAACAAGCGGCTTCCCATGGAGCTGGCCGTTTCCTCGCGGCTGCTCATGCCCAAGGACCAGGCGTTGAAGGTTCTCCAGACGGCGCTGGAGCGCGGCCTGGAACTGGCACGGCAGCGCATCAAGTATCCCCGTGAACTGGACAAGGCGCGGCAGGAGAAGGCCGACTGGGTCGCCACGACCAACGACCTGCTGCTGCAGATGTTCGACACGACCGACGCGGCCGACGAGTTCAACGACTGGGTGGGCAAGCTCCTTCCCGACGACGCGGACACGGCCGCGTACGCCGACCATCTCGTGGACGAAATGCAGCAGCGGCTGCGCAAACTCAAGACGGTCCTCGACCAGGTGGCTGAAATGGTGCAAACAGCAAACGCAACAGGCGTGATGTCGGCCAAACAGCAACAGGCGGCGGTGGCGTCCGGGCAGCCGGTGGTGGTCCAGCCGCCTCCCAGCAAGCCCTCGATCCCCGCGGCCGGCAGCGCCAAGGCGTCGCCGGCTACCGTCGCCCACGCCTCCATCCCCAAGACCGCCCCCGTCAACGGCATTTTCATCCTGCACGGCCAGGAGGAAACCGCCAAACTGGTCTGCCAGTTCGTGCGCAAACTGGGGCTAAACCTGGTTGTGCTCAACGAGCAGGCCGGCGGACAAAAGGCCCTGGTCGAGCAACTCGAGCAGCAGGCCGACGCGGCCTTCGTCATGCTCATGATCAACCCCGAGACCGCCGCCGCGGCCAAGAACCCCAACGACCCGGCGTCCGTCAACGCCCGGCACAGCATGACCTTCGAGCTGGGCTATTGCGTGGGGCGCATGGGTCTGCGCAAGGTCATCGCCCTGTATCCCGGCGGGTATGACGTGTTTACCGATGAATGGGGCGTCATGTACATACCCATCGATCCGGCCGAGGGCTGGCAACTCCATCTGGCGCGGCAACTGAAGAAGGCCGGCCTGGAAGTGGACCTCAACCGCCTGGCCTGAGCAACCGCCGCCAAGGCCGCACAAAAAATTGCAACCGGCCGGATGGCCGTGCCTCGCCGCCGGCCACGCGAACGAGCTGCCGTCACGGCGCTGTCGGCCGGCCGCGGCCAGCGCCCCGCGGGCCACGTGCGGATTTCAGCAACTCGCCCCATGCCCGTCAGCTTTTCCACCGAGTTGTGCACCGGCTAAGCGGCGATGGCGCAGGGGCTTGCGGGCGACGGTGGATAACTCCAATGGGCATTTTGAAAATTCCTGGGCGAATTCGTGCGCCGCGCGTATATTCCCCACTGTCGTCGGACGCGAAAGCGAACGGCGAAATTGGAAAAGGCTCCCTGATACGGAGACCGGCTTTCACGGGCCGTGCGAAGCAAGAAAGTGCGGGCACGGCGGAAGTCGGCGGCCAGCGACCAGGCCACCCGAAATCGGCGTGAAAAGCGCCAGAGGCAAGTCGGGTTAGAGTCGCCGCCAGTGGCGCACTCGGCCGTGAGGTGAAATACCTCCGCTCTCGAGTGCGTCGGACCCAGGATGCCGCGAGTTGGCCGGTAACGGCCGGCGAGAGGCAGCCGATCCTAGGAACGGGTCCGGGAAAGCGAAATCCCACGGCCGTCCAGTCGGGAAACCGCCACGCCGCCCTGTTGGGCGGCCGCCGCGGCGGAGACAGTCGCGGCGAACCGTCTGTGTGGGTCCGGTGTAAAAGCCGGCTCATGCTGAGTGGACCGAGGCGGGCCCAGGTCGGAGCAGACTTGCCAGTAGAATCGGTCCGAACCAGCACAAGGCCCGCGCGGTGACATGGCCAAGTCACTTCGCGGGCCTTCTGGCTTTAATCAGCAAGTCGGCCCACATCCGAACCAGAACCACGACAAGGGCAGGCCCCGGGCCCAAGCATGGGCCGGGACGGCGGTTGGCCAGCCGCCTGAGAACGAGGCCCAGACGGAGGCGGGCCCGTGGGCGCGGAAGCACGCCGCGGCATCTCCGCTTGCCTGACGCGTGCCGACGACCCTATCATACCGCCGGTAACTGCAATCCAGGAGCACCCCTGATGTCACGCGCCATCACAAAGACACCCGGCTGTTTCCCCGCGTCGGGCATCGGCCGGGAATCGGGACAGTTCTTTGCCGATAACGGCTACATCGTGGTCGTGGACGGGGTGGCGCCGGGCGAGGTCGATCAGCTGAGGCACGAGGCGGCGGCCATCTGTCGCGGGCAGCGCGGGCGGCTCGTGCAGCAGGGCCAGGCCATGGATTTGGCGGCGCTGGCGGGTCTGTCCGACGACCAGGTAATCAGCCACTTCCTGTGCATCCACCAGCCGCACAAGGCGTCGCGGGTCATTCACGGTTCGCTGTCTCACCCGACGATTGTCAAGGTACTGACGGGCGTGATCGGCCCGAATGTCAAGTGCATGCAGTCGATGCTGTTCATCAAGGCCGCCGGCAAGCCGGGGCAGGCCTGGCACCAGGATGAGGACTACATCCCCACCCGCGACCGCAGCCTCACGGGAGCATGGATCGCCCTGGACGATGCGACCATCGACAACGGCTGCCTGTGGGTGATCCCCGGCTCGCACAAGCCCGGCATCCTCTGGCCGCAATATCCGCACAAGGATAAACGCTACGACTGCAGCGCGATGTCCTACGACTTTCCTTACGGCGACGCCGACGCGATTCCGGTGGAGGTGCCGGCCGGGGCGATCGTCTTCTTCAACGGCTACCTGCTGCACAAGTCCGAGCCCAACCGCCGCACCACCGGCTTTCGCCGAGCGCTGGTCAACCACTACATGAGCGCGGAGAGTTTCCTGCCGTGGCATGTCGAGAAGGATGTGCCCGTGGCCAAGATGGACTACCGCGACGTGGTGATGATCGCCGGCAAGGACCCGTACGCGTGGAAGGGCTATGCCGACATCGCCAGGCCGCACGTGCGCCCCGCCGGCGAAGGCGGCTGCGGCGACGGGCGCGTGGAACTGGAAACCTTCAGGCAGCAGCCGGCGGAAATCAGGGCGAGGCAGTGAGCAAGCAGGCGGCAGGCAAGAGGCGACAGGCCGCACGAAGCCGGGCGCCCCGCCGCCCGCCCCTTGCGAGCCTGCGGCTCCGGGCGCGGCTTGCCTACTGCGGCGCCGGCAGTTGCGACAGGAACTGAATCAGCTGCGCGGCCGTCGGGCTGTCGGCGGTGCGGACGTAATAGCCGCTGGTGGCCACGCCGCAGCAGAGGCTTTCCTCCAGCGTGAAGCCCAGTACGCGGCCCAGGCAGAAGCCCGCGTTGAAATGGTCGCCGGCGCCGGTGCTGATCTTCGGCTCCTGCACGAACGGTCCGAGGAACGTGGCGCTGTGCTGCGCGTCGGCCGCCGCGGCGCTGCGGCGCGGGTGGATCACCACGCACGACAAGTCCAACGCGGCGCGGATGGACCTGGCGGTTTGCTCGATGGCCCCCTCGGCCTCGCCGGGGACAGGGATGCCCAGCACCTCCGCCACGGACGAGGACTCCTTGAGGTTCAGGCCCAGGACCACATCGGCGTGGGCCGCGAATCGCGTCAGCAGACGCAGGGCGTCGGTGATGTCGGCCGCGGTGCGCTTTTCCGGGTCGGCCAGGTCCACGAACAGCGTGCGCTTGCGCTTCTCGAGGGCCGGGAAGACCTCGTCGATCAGGTGCGACCAGATCCGGCTCATGTGCGGAAGCATGGTCCAGTTGACCATGCCGATGAGCTGCGCGGCGTTCACCAGGGCCGCGAGCCTGTCCCTGCCGACGCGGCTCACCAGGTTCTCCCACGAGACATCGTGCAGCGAGGCGTGCTTGCCGAGCATCAACTTGCCGTCGGAAAACTCCAGCGCGTCCGTGTGCCCCGGCTCGGCGATGCTGATGACCTGGGCCCGCCGGGCAAAGTCGGCGAACACGGGGTGGATCGTCGGATAGCCCAGATTGCCGATGTACGTCACCTTCATCCCCAGCGATGCCAGGGCGTTGGCCATGATCGGCCCGTTGCCGCCGAGCTTCATTTGTTTGACTTGCAGCTCGTAGTTGCTCGACTGCCCGGCGGCGCGGGCGATCTTCGCGGCCAGCGCGTCGATAGTCTTCACCGGCTCGTATCTGCCGGGGCTGACCCACTTGTCCACCACGGCGATGATCTCATCGACAAAGCCGTCCAGGCCCACCATCGCCTGGATCGATGCGACCTGGGCGGCCGACGCGGCCAGCTTCTTTGCGGCCGACTGGGCAACCTGTTCACGGGGCGTGCTCATGGCGCGATGCTATACCCGCCCGCGGCGGCGCTGACAACCGCATCCGGCATCGCCTCATCCCCCGGGTGTGGCCATCGTTTGTCGGACCGCCGCGGCGGCCGCATTGGCGTGCAGGCTTCAGCCCGACCCAGCCCACGCCTCGGTGCAGGCTGAAGCCCACTAAGCCCCCAGGAACAATGGCCGCGCCCTCATCGCCCCAACGTGGCGTGGAACCGCCCATCTTTCCCCTCTTGACCACCTTATGCCGGCCCGCTTTCCGGCTCTTGCTTTTGATTTCTTTCTTCCGCCGCCCCGTGCCGTTTGCTATACTTCCCGCGTGAGCCAAACCCGAACTCTCCCCTTGGTTCTTTCCGGCATGGTGCTGCTGCTCCTTGCCTTCACGGCCAGGGGGGACATGCAGTCCTACGAGACCCCCTACTACATCATTCACACCGACATCGACATCGACGAGGCCCGCGAGGCCGCCATCCGCATGACCCGGATGGCTGAGGAGTATTACCAGCGGACGCGCGAGTTCTCCGGGGCGATCCACCAGAAGCTGCCGTTTTACCTGTTCCGCAAGTCGGCCGACTACTACGCGGCCGGCGGGTTCCCCGGCTCTTCGGGCATTTTCAACGGCGAAAAGCTCATGGCCATCGCCGGCGAAAAGACCACCTCGCGCACCTGGCACGTCGTGCAGCACGAGGGCTTCCACCAGTTCGCCCGCGCGGTCATCGGCGGCGACCTGCCCATCTGGGTCAACGAGGGCCTGGCCGAATATTTCGGCATCGGCCAGTTCACCGGCGACGGCTTTGTGACGGGCGTGATCCCGCCGGAGCGGCTCAAGCGCGTGCAGAGGCAGATGCGCGAAAACAAGTTCCGCTCGATTCCCGACATGATGCGCCTGACCCACGAGCAGTGGAACGGTGCGCTATCCATCAGCAACTACGACCAGGCGTGGTCGATGGTGCATTTCCTGGCGCACGGCGACGGCGACAAGTACCAGCCGGCGTTCAGCGGGTTCATGCGCGACCTGGGCCGCGGCACGCCGTGGATGAAGGCCTGGGAACAGAACCTGGGCACGGACATCGAGGGCTTCACCAACCGCTGGCGGGAATACTGGCTGGGACTCGATGCGCACCCGACGGCCGACCTGTATGCCAAGGCACGCGTGGCGATCCTGACGAGTTTTCTGGCCCGCGCCGCCAGCCAGAAGCAGCAGTTCGCGACGTTCGACGAGTTTTTCGCCGCCGCCCAGGCCGGGGCGATCAAGGCCCACGAGGAGGACTGGCTTCCGCCGTCGCTGCTGGCCGGGGCGATCAAGGGCATCACGTCGCTGGGCCAGTGGAGCATCGAGAACGGCCCATATAAGCAGCAGAAACTGGTGTGCATGTTCGACGAGACGCGGCGGATCGTCGGCTCGTATCAGCTCTCCGGCCAGCGCGTGGCCAAGGTGAGCGTGGACATCATCACCCCCAAGAGCATGGTGGGAGCCCCCCCGCCGGTGGCCGCCAAGAAACCGGCCACTCCGCCGGCCGCCGTATCGGCCTTGAAGTTGCCCGATGAACCCGATTCGACCCCCCTGCCGGCGCTGCCGCCGCGCCCGGCGGCCGACCCGGTGAAATCGGCCATCTCGCTGGCCCGCTCTTACCTGCAGAACGACAGCCGCGCCAAGGCACGAGAAGTCCTGGAGCGCGCTCTGTCGCAGAACCCCAAGTCGCCCGCGGCCGAAGAGGCGCGGAGAATGGTCGGCTCGATCAAGTAGCTCATCTGACCGTCAGACCACGCACACGCCTGTTGCACGGCATTGCGCTGCGGCTACGCTGGGTTTCATGGCTCAGCGGCCTCCCAACATCATCCTCATCCTGATCGACGACATGGGTTGGCGGGACATCGGCTGCTATGGCAGCGGGTTCTACGATACCCCCAACCTGGACACCCTGGCCGAGGAAGGCATGCGTTTCACCGACGCCTATGCCTCCTGCCCGGTGTGCTCGCCCACCCGCGCCAGCATCCTGACCGGCAAGTACCCCGCCCGGCTGGGGCTGACCAACTTCCTTTGCGGCAGCGCGCGAGGGCGGCTGCTGGAGGCGCCGTACATCGACCACCTGTCCCAGCAGCACCGCTGTATCGCAAAGTCGCTGCGGGCCGGGGGGTACCAGACCTGGCACGTGGGCAAGTGGCACCTGGGCCCGGAGCCCTTCTGGCCGACCGAACACGGCTTTGACGTGAATGTCGGCGGTTGCAGTTGGGGCATGCCCAAGCACGGCTACTTCTCCCCCTACCGCTGTCCGACGCTGTCCGACGGCCCGGACGGCCAGTACCTGACCGACAGGCTGACCGACGAGGCCATCGCTTTGATCCGCAAAGCCGGCGACAAGCCGTTTTTCCTGAACCTCTGCCACTACGCCGTGCACACCCCAATCCAAGCCAAGGCCGACGATGTCGGACACTTCGCCGACAAGGCCCGGCGACTGGGGCTGGACAGGGTGCAGCCTTTGGAGGAGGGCGAGGCCTTCCCCTGCGAGCACAAGAAGCACCTGCGTGTCATCCGCCGGCGGATCCAGTCGGATCCGGCCTATGCGGCGATGGTGTGGAACCTGGACTGGAACATCGGCCGCCTGCTGTCTGCCGTGTCCGACACGGGTTTGTCCGACAACACCATCGTGATTTTCACGTCGGACAATGGCGGACTGGCCACGGCCGAGGGCTCGCCGACGAGCAACGCCCCGCTGGCCGAGGGCAAGGGATGGATGTACGAGGGCGGGACCCGCGAGCCGCTGCTGATCAAATGGCCGGGACGCGTCGCGCCGGGGTCTGTCTGCCACGAGGCGGTCACCAGCACGGACTTCTACCCGACGCTGCTGGAGATGGCCGGCCTGCCGCTTGAGCCGGAGAACCACGTGGACGGCGTGAGCATGGTGCCGCTGCTTTGCGGGGCAAAGTCGCTGGATCGCCAGGCGATCTTCTGGCACTACCCGCACTACGGCAACCAGGGCGGCACGCCGGGCTCATCGGTGCGCTGTGGCGACTGGAAGCTGATCGAGTTCTTCGAGGATGGCCGGCTGGAGCTGTACGATCTTCGCAACGACATCGGCGAGTCCCATAACCTCGCGGCGGTCGAGCCGACAAGAGTCAAGCAACTTCATGATATACTGGCCGACTGGCGCCGCAAGTGCCAGGCGGCCATCCCCCAGCCCAACCCGCAGTACACCCCCTGGCCAGGGCGATGGGATGCCCCCACGGTATAGGTCGCGCACGTTCTGCGTCCCTCCGCGGAGATCCGCGGCTCTTGCCTCTGCTTACTGGTCGGCTGTGAGGCCGAGCCGGCTAAGCAGATCGTCGAATTGATCGAGAGATGCGTAATGGATGACCAGGCTGCCCCGGCCCTTCCGCGAGGATGAGCGGACCTGCACCCGCATGCCCAACTGCCGGCTGAGGGACTTTTCCAGGTCCCGGATATGCGGAGAGACTGCGGCAGGGGCCTTGGGGGCGGGCGGACTGCCGCCGGCCTGTATCAGCCGCTCCAGGTTTCGCACGGACAGGCCCTGTGAGACGGTCAGGTCGGCCAGACGCTGCTGCTCCAGGATGTCCGAAACGCCGGCCAGGAGCTTGCCGTGGCCAAGGGACAGTCGGCCGTCGCGGAGCATGTCGCGGACGGGCTCGGCCAAGTCCAGGAGCCGAAGGTAGTTGGCGATGCTGGAGCGGTCCTCGCCCAGCCGCGAGGCCAGCTCGGCCTGGGTAAGGCCCAACTGCTGCATGATGTTGCGGTAACCTTGGGCGCGCTCGATGGGGTTCAGGTCCTGCCGCTGGATGTTCTCGATCAGGGCCATCTGGGCCTGGGCGATGGCATCGACGTTGCGGAGGATGACGGGGATGCTCTCCAGGCCGGCCAGCTTCGCCGCCCGCAGACGCCGCTCGCCGGCGACCAGCTCAAATCCTGAGGTTGAGCGGCGGACGATGACCGGCTGAATGAGCCCGCTGGACCGGATCGAATCGGCCAGTTCCCGCAACGATCCTTCGTCGAAGTTTCGACGAGGCTGATGAGGATTAGGGGCGATCTGGGCAACGGGGACGAGCATGCCCTGGCCCCAGACGCTTGTGTCGGCAGGGCGGGGCGGGTTCGGCGACGAGACGATTTCGGTGGACGGTTCCTCCTGCGGGAGGTCCACAGAGATCAGGCTCCCGAGGCCGCGACCAAGACGAGGACGGTTTTTCTGGACTGGGGTGGACATGGGACTCCTTTCCCGAAGATCTGCTTTTGCCATGCCCGTGTTCCACGTGGAACATCAGGTGCACGGAAGCATACACGCTCTGCCCGTGAATGCAACTGCCTTATCGGACCTCCCGGCATGGTGCCGGCGCGAGCAGGGGGCGGCGAGGCAACTGAATCAAGCAAAGAATAACTAAATAGCGATGACTTTCGCTTCGGATCTCGCGGCGCGGCCGGCCCCGAATCGGGAAGGCAGGGGGGTTTGGGCAAGATGCCAGGATTCCTGGCGATGGCCCGCGTGACATACATTGCCCAAATTAACGCATGCGACCGATATATCGCCACCCCCTGCCAGGAATTTTCTCGCCATCATGGCAAAACGGTGGTAGAAATAAGCGGCCGGGCGTCGGGCGATGTGGCCCGACGCCGTGGCAGACGACGAGGTCTGGATCAGGGAGGCACTTGGCCCGTCGTTAGGCGGAGTCCGTGCCTTTTGGACATTTCCCAGGAAGGGTCTCGCGGGCGGTTTGGGCACACGTTGGGCGGACGGTTTGCGGCCAGGGATGGCGGCGGACCGCGGAGCATTGTGCCTGCGCACAAAAAAGGCGGCCATCGACGCATGGGCCGGTGCAGGCGCGGCGGCTTGATGACGGGGGACAGCGCGCTGTCTCCGGAGGATGCGAACCATGAACAGGGCCAGGCGGATGCTGTGTCGATTGTGCTGCGACGACAGCGGCGGCGAGGTGATGGAATACGCCATCGTCGGCGCTCTGGTGGTGATCGGCGCGATCGCGCTGATCTCGCTGGTCGGCGGCAAGGTCGTTCAGAACTGGACCGTCGTGCAGACGGGCTGGTGAAGTCGGCCGTTGGAAGGAACAAGGGTATGGCTGGCGGGCTTGATGGCCTTCCGGGCTCTCGATGGTCGAGGAACGGCGCCAGCGCGTTTTTTTCTTAAGGAGACTGCCATGGTTGCAGTCAAGCAGCTTCTGTCCCGGCTGGTCCGGGATGAGTCGGGCGGAGAGGTGTTGGAGTACGCGATCGTGGCGGGCCTGATCGTGGTCGGCTCGATCGCGCTGATCGGCCTGGTGGGCGGCAAGGTCAAGCAGACCTGGACCAACCTGAACGCCGGCATGTGAGCCGGCAATGCCGGCGGGAGACGCGCGGCCGCGCACCGGGACATCGAGCCCCGTGCCGTGGCGTTCGGGCCGCGCGCCGCCCGTTGGCGGTGGATGAGGGCGATCGGATGGGAGAGGCTCATTCTTGGGAGGCTGACATGCGTTCAGTCAAGCAGTGGTTGTCCCGGCTGGTCCGGGATGAGTCGGGCGGCGAGGTGCTGGAATACGCGATCGTGGCGGGCCTGATCGTGGTCGGCTCGATCGCGCTGATCGGGCTGGTGGGCGGCAAGGTCAAGCAGACCTGGACCGACCTGAACGCGGGCATGTGAAGCGCAGCGGCGGGCGGAGCAGCGCTCGGCCGGGCGCGCCGGGGCCGCGGAGGGGAGTTCGCCCCGTTGCCGGCTGCACGGTCGGGCGCTTGCCGCCCGCCGGGCCATGCGCCTCCGCGGCTGCGTGGACGGTCGGTCGGTCCGGCCAGAACGGCGGGCAGTGACCATGGGCGCGTGGATATCCTTTGTGCCGTTGATGGTTCTGCTGCTGGCGGCGGCGGCGATGGACCTGCGCAGCCGCCGGATCCCCAACTGGCTGACGCTGACGGTGATGGGCACGGGCCTGGCTCAGGCGGCCCTGCCGTGGACGGGGATCACGCTATGGCAGTCCTTTGCTGGACTTGCGTTGGGCTTCGCCCTGATGTTCGCGCTGTTCGTCCTGGGCGCGCTGGGCGGGGGCGACGTGAAGCTGATGGCCGGCGTGGGCGCGTGGGTGGGGGCGTGGCCGGTCCTGCTGGTGTTCGCCGGCGCCTCCATCGTGGGAATGCTGATCGTCCTGGCGCAGTGCGCCGCCAGGGGCCGACTGATGGTGCTGATGCGCAACACGGGGCTGCTGGTGCTGCAGTTGCTGCATATCCGGGCGCTGGGGGTGCAAAGCGTGGCGGAGTCGGGCTCATCGTGCCGGAGCGTGGACAAGCCGCTGCCGTATGCGGTGGCGGTGCTGATTGCGACGGCGCTGGTGCTGGCGATGCCGCACCGCCTGCCGTGGAGCTGAAGATGAAGCGAGCCACTGGCAAGTTCCGACCGCGCCGCCGCAGCGGCGCGGCGATCCTGGAGACGGCGCTGATCCTGCCGGTGCTGCTGCTGCTGAGCTTCGGGCTGGTGGAGTTCGGCCACTTTTTCTACGTGCAGCACAACCTCACCGCCGCGGCCCGCGAGGGCGTGCGGACCGGCATCATCAGCGGACGCAGCGAGGGGGACGTGGCGGCGGCCGTCGGCCGGGCCATGACCGCGGCGCGGCTTCAGAACTCGGGCTACACGGTGGTGACCAGCCCGGCCAACCTGGCCACCGCCCCCGAGGGCGCGGAGGTGCAGGTCACGGTGCGGTGCAACTGGGGAACGGTGGGGCTGCGGCCGCTGAAGCTGATTTCCGCCAGCCGCGTGGTCTCCGCGACGGCGGTGATGAGGCGGGAGGGCACGTGAAAGGGAGAGGCACGTTACAGGAGACGTCATGAAGACGCGAGTCGTGATACCGCTGCTGGTGGCGCTGGTGCTCGGGGGCGTGGCCGTCGTGGTCGGCAAGGACGTGCTGCAGCGCCGCGCCAACGGCGGAGTTTCGGTGAAGACCGAGGCGGTGCTGCTGGCGGCGGCGGACCTGGCGCCCGGGCAGGAGATCGCCGCGGCGGACCTCAAGCCGGGCGTTCTGCCGGCGGGCAGCGTGCCGGCGACGGCGCTGACGCGGCTGGCCGACGCGGTCGGCCGGACGGTGGTCGTGCCGGTGGCCAGGGGACAGATCCTCTTCGACGCGTCGCTGGCGCCGCGCGGCAACGAGGGGATGGGCGCGCTGGTGCCGCGGGGCATGCGGGCCATCGAGGTCAGCAGCTTCAGCGGGGTGGCGAGCCTCCTGCGGCCCAACTCGCGGGTGGACGTGATCGCGGCGTTCCAGGATGAGCGATCGCGCCAGTCGGTGGCCCGCGTGCTGGCGGAAAACGCGAAGGTGGTCGCGGTGGAAAACGCCCAGGCCGGCCGCGAGGCGCGCGGCGGGCGCAGCGTGACGCTGCTGGTCAGCGCCGCCGAGGCGGTGGCGATCAAGTGGGCGGAATCCAAGGGCCAGCTTCAGCTGGCGCTGCGGGGCGCCGGCGACGAAGCGCCTTCGGGCGCCACCATCCTCAAGGCCTCGGACCTGGCGGGCATCGTGGAGGAGGTGCAGCAGCAGCCCGAATCGCAGTTGAGCAGCGAGCTCAAGGAACTGCTGGCGGCCATGCGGGCCCAGCAGGCGCAGGCGACGCAGCCGGCGGCGCCGCAGGATGTGCGGCGTGCCATCTTCGTGATCCGGGGCGGCAACGAGACCGTTTCCTACGTGGATGAGGAAGGTCAGAACATCCCCGGCAAAAGTTCCAGGACACAAACGCAGGCGGCGGCGAACGGTTCGGCCGTCCAGCCTCGCTGATCGGACATCTATCGGAGGGCGCGAAAATGCTTTGCACGCAGACAACGGGTGGGCGCGCACGGACGGCGGCGCGATGGGCAGCGGTGCTTTCGGTGGTCATCGCGGTGGCGATGGCGACCTCGGCCGGCGCACAGAGGCCGGCCCCGGCGACCCGGCCTGACAACAAGGCCGCCGCCGAGCCGACGGCCGGCGAGCGGCTGATCGCCGAGGGCCTGGATACCGCCGGGCGGATCACGCTGCTGGTCAACCGCAGCCGGGTGATCAACACGGTTCGCCCCTACAAGGGCCTGAGCGTGGCTCAGCCCGACATCGCCGACGTGAACGTCGTTTCGGAAAGCAGTTTCCTGGTGACGGCCAAGAAAGGCGGAAACACACAACTGGTCATCTGGGACCAGACCGGCCGCTCGCAGGCCTATGAGCTGGTGGTCGAGGTGGACCTGACCAGCCTGGAGACGCAGTACCGCACGGTGTTTCCGTCGGCCAAGGTCCAGGTGATGGTGACCGACGGCATGGTCGTGCTGCGCGGCCGCGTGCCGAACCTGGAAGTGGCCCAGCAGGCCGAGGCCCTGGCCGCCCCGCACGGGCGCGTGCTGAACCTGCTGGAGATCGCCGGCGGGCAGCAGGTGATGCTGCAGGTGCGCTTCGCGGAAGTCTCGCGGTCGGCCGTGTCGGCGCTGGGGATCAGCGGGGCGTTCGTGGCCGGCTCCAGTTTCGGCGGGACGAACATCGGCGGGTTGAACTCCAATGCGCTGCTTCCCGGCGAGGGCAGCGTTCTGGGCGACACGCCGGCTCCGCAGGGCCTCACGCTGGGCGCCGATCAGACCGTCAACCCCAACGTGACGATCTACGGCGGCGGACAGGTCGGCTCGGTCTTCGTCGAGGCGTTCCTGTCGGCGCTGCGTCAGAACAATCTGATGCGCATCCTCTCGGAGCCCAACCTGATCGCCACCAGCGGGCAGGAGGCCAGTTTCCTGGCCGGCGGGGAGTTCCCGATCCCGGTGGTGCAGGGCGCGGGCACGGTGGGCAACGCGTCGATCAGCGTGGAGTTCAAGGAGTTCGGCGTGCGGCTGACCTTCGTGCCCATCGTGCTGGGCGACGGGCGCATCCGCCTCAAGGCCGCCCCGGAGGTCAGCGACCTGGACTACAGCACCGCCGTGCGCTTCGGCGGGTTCGTCGTGCCGGGGCTGAATACCCGGCGCGTCGAGACGACCGTGGAGCTGCAGGATGGCCAGACCTTCGCGCTGGCCGGGCTGCTCAACAGCAGCGTAACGGCCAGCAAGGAAGCCGTGCCGCTGCTGGGCGACCTGCCGGTGCTGGGACCCCTGTTCCGCTCCGTGCGATACCAGCGCAAGGAGACGGAGCTGGTGGTGCTGGTGACGCCGCGGCTGGTGGCGCCGATGAACCCCGGCCAGGTGCCGCCGCTGCCCGGCGAGCATTGGCGGCACCCGACCGAGAACGAACTGTTCTTCAAGCAGGATCTCGGCAGCCCGTCCACGCAGCCGAGCGAATCGCGGTCCAACGTCCTGTTCTACGGGCCGGCCGGGTTCCAGCCGGCCGGCAGGTAGGCCGGACGCCGGCCGACGGCGGCGAGGTGGCAGAGATGTTCACGCATCTGACCTGTGTCGTGGTGGATCCGAGCCCGGCGAATGTCGAGGAGATGGTGCGCTACCTCGGGGGGCTGGGCGTGCACGTGCAGGCCGAGGTCGCCACGCTCGAGCAGCTTGCGACGCTGCTGCAGCGGGGCGAGGTGCCGCAGGTGGCGCTGGTGAACCTCGACCCTCGCCCGCAGGAGATTCTGCCGGCGCTGGCGTCGCTGGTCCGCCAGCACCCCGCGGTGGCGTTCTTCGTGATGTCGCAGGTCGTGGACGCGGGCCTGCTGATGGACGTGATCCACGCCGGGGCACGCGAGTTCCTGCCGCTGCCGGTGCAGGAGGAGAAGCTGCGGCAGGGCCTGGAGCGGGTCGCGGCGGCGGTGAAGCCCGCCCGGCAGGCGCGGCTCATCAACCTGGTCGGCACGATCGGCGGCTGCGGCTGCACCACCGTCGCCTGCAACGTCGGGGCATCGCTGGCGTCCACGGGCAGGAAGGTCGTCATCGTGGACCTGGACCTGGCCTGCGGCGCGGTGGCCGCCTCGCTGGACGTGCGCCCGCGCTACACCATCGCCGACCTGATGGACCTGAACCAGAAACTGGACCGCCTGGCGCTGAACAACGCCCTGGCGTTGCACAAGCCGACGGGGATGGCCGTGCTGGCGCGGCCGGACCGGCCCGAGGACGCGATCCGCGTCACCTCCCAGGGGCTCAGCCGGCTGCTGTCGATGCTCGGGCAGATGTTCGACTACATCGTCATCGATTCCCCGATGGGCATGGATGCCCTGCACCAGCTGGTGCTGCGGGCGGCCGACCTGACGGTGCTGGTGATGCAGCTGAACGTGCCCAGCGCCCGGAACACCGAGCGGATCCTGGCGGCGCTGCGGCGCATGGAGATGGATCCGAACAAGATCCGCGTCGTGGTCAACCGGCACCTGCGCAAGGGAGGCGAACTGGAGGTCGCCGAAGTCGAGCGGGCGCTGGGGGTTCGCGTGAACTGGCTGCTGCCCAACGACTTTCGCAACGCGATGGCAGCCATCAACTATGGCGAGCCGGTGGTGCTCCGCTCGCCGCGGGCGGAACTCAGCGCCAGCCTCGTGAAGCTGGCCGGCGCGTTGAACGGCAAGACACATTGATGCACCGCAACGGAGGTGAGTGATGGGGATCTTTGCACGCAGAAGCGCCGCCGAGGAGGCGCCCCAAGAGGCCGCGGCGGTCGCGCCGGCCGCGAAACTGCCGGTGTACGTTTCCGTGCCGCCGCCCTCGGGCGCGGTCGCGCCGTCGGTGCCCCCCTCGCCCGACCGCCAGGCGTACCTGGCCCAGATGAAGGCCCGTTTGCATCAGCAGTTGCTGGACCGTCTGGATGTGCAGAACCTGCGGACGCTGCCGGCGGACCTGGTGCGACAGGAAGTGCGCCTGGTCGTGCGCGAACTGTGCCAGTCGGAGAAGGGGCTGCTGTCGTCGGCCGAGCAGGAACGGCTGATGGACGATGTGATGGACGAGACCTTCGGGCTGGGGCCCCTGGAGGCCCTGCTGAAGGACCCGAGCATCACGGACATCCTGGTCAATCGCTGGGACAAGGTCTATATCGAGCGCGGAGGGCGCATCGAGTTCACCGATGTTCGCTTCCGCGACAACAACCACCTGCGGCAGATCATCGACCGCATCGTGGCCCAGGTGGGACGCCGCGTGGACGAGATCAGCCCCATGGTCGATGCCCGCCTCCCCGACGGCAGCCGCGTCAACGCGATCATCCCGCCGCTGGCCCTCGAGGGCCCGGCCCTTTCCATCCGCCGCTTCGGCGCCCGACCCCTGCAACTGGAGGACCTCATGCGGCTGGGCACGTTCCCGGCGCCGGTGATCGAGTTCCTGGCCGCCGCGGTCCAGGCCAAGTGCAACATCCTCATCAGCGGCGGCACCGGCTCGGGCAAGACCACCCTGCTGAACTGCCTGTCTCGCTACATTCCCGCCGACGAGCGGGTGGTGACGATTGAGGACGCGGCCGAACTGCAACTGCAGCAGCCGCACGTGGTCCGCCTGGAGACGCGCCCCCCCAACATCGAGGGCAAGGGCGAGATCACCCAGCGCGACCTGGTCCGCAACGCCCTGCGGATGCGCCCCGATCGGATCATCATCGGCGAGGTGCGAGCCGCCGAGGCCGTGGACATGCTCCAGGCGATGAACACCGGCCACGAGGGGTCGATGACCACCATCCACGCCAACAGCACCCGCGATGCGCTCAGCCGCCTGGAAGTCACCATCGCGATGGCGGGATTTGACATTCCCATCCGCGCCATGCGGCAGCAGATCGCCAGCGCCATCCACGTGGTGATCCAGGTGTCGCGGCTGCCGGGCGGGCGGCGGCGGATCGTGAGCGTCAGCGAAATCACCGGCATGGAAGGGGACCAGGTGCAGATGCACGAGGTGTTCCTCTATCAGGTCAGCGGCGTGGGCGCCGACGGACACGCCACCGGGCGCTTCGTGGCCACCGGCATCTATCCGCGCTGCCTGGAACGCATCCAGCACCGGGGCATCAACCTGCCGCCGGAACTGTTCGCCCGGAGGGTCATCGCTTAGGCGCCGGCAAGTGCGAGGTTCGCCATGACCGAGACCACCAAGTTCCTCATCCTCGTGGCCCTGGCCGCCGGCGCGCTGGGCTTTGCGCTGACCCAGCTGCTCATCCTCCTGACGCGATGGGAAAAACGCCGACTGCAGATGCGTTTGAAGGACGCGTTTCAGTTCGACCTCACGCCCTCCTTCACCCCGGTGCTGATCCAGAAGCGCCCCGAACACCGCGGCCCGCTGGGCAACTGGTCGCTGGCGCGCAAGTGGCAGGCCCGCATCCAGGCGGCCTATCCCGACGTGACGCTGGGGCGGTTCCTGACGCTGGTGCTGCTGCTGGGCGTCGTCGCGGGCGCGGCCGTATATGGGCTCAGCGCCACACCCGTGGGGGCGGCCATGGCGGCGTTTCTGGCCGCGTCCATCCCCTTCATCAACGTCAACGCCCGGCGGCTGAAACGCAACCAGCAGCTCAACGACCAACTCGTCGAGGCTTTGGAGTTTCTCGCTCGAGTGCTCCGCGCCGGCCACGGCCTGGCCAGCGGCATCCAGATGCTCGGCCAGGAACTGCCCGAGCCCATCGCGGGCGAGTTCCGCCGCTGCTACGACCAGCACAGCCTGGGCCAGGCGCTGGAGGAAGCGATGGTCGAGATGGCCAATCGCGTGGACTCCACGGACTTCTCCTTCTTCGTGACCAGCGTGCTGATCCAGCGGCAGACCGGCGGCGACCTGGCGGAGATCCTCGACAAGCTCTGCGCGATGGTGCGGGCGAGGATCCGCCTCCAGCAGCACGTGAAGGCCATCACCGCCGAGGGGCGCCTGACCGGCTACATCCTGACGCTCTTCCCGGTGGTGATCTTCGCCGCCAGCTACGTGCTGAACCCCGAATACGCCGGGACGCTGCTGAATACCCAGCCGGGGCAGATCGTGCTCGTGTGCGGCGTGATCATGCAGATCGCCGGGCTGATGTTCATCCGCAGGATCGTGAACGTAAAGGTGTGAGGCGCGGCCATGACCCAGGAACAGATCTTTCTTCTGTGTCTCTTCGGCGTCGTCGCGGCGCTGTCGTACGCTTGCTGCCTGATCTTCCTGCGAGACCCGTCGGCCCGCCTGGTGGACCGGCTCAAGGAGCGAGCCGACGACGGCCAGCCGCCTCCCCGGCCGCGGCAGAAGCCCGTCTCCGAACTCTTGACGAAGATCGGCCGCGTCGCCGGCAGGCTCTTTGAGCCCAAGACCCGCCGGAAGCAGTCGGACCTGAGGCGTCGGCTCGGATACGCCGGGCTCTACACCAACGGCGCCATCCGCCTGTTCGCCGGCGTGCGGGTGATCTGCCTCGGCGGCGGCGCCCTGGGCGGATACCTGCTGGGCGTCGCCATCGGCGGCCAGCAGATCGCCGCCCTGGCGGGTCTGTCGGCCGGCGGGCTGGCCGGCTACTTGCTGCCGATGCTGTGGCTGAAGTGGCGCATCGCCCGGCAACAGACGGCGCTGGAGCACGCCCTGCCGGATGCGATCGACCTCATGGTGGTTTGCGTCGAGGCGGGGCTGACCATGGACGCCTCGCTGCAGCGCGTGGGGCGCGAGATCGCCCTGCCGCATCCGGCCCTGGCGCGCGAACTGGCCATCACGCACATGGAGACCCAGATGGGCGTGTCGCGCGCCGACGCCCTGCGGAACCTGGCCACCCGCACCGGCTCGGCCGCCCTGCAGTCGCTGACCGCGATGCTGGTGCAGGCCGAGCGCTTCGGCACCAGCATCGGCCAGACGCTCCGCGTTCACGCCGAGAGCCTGCGGCTCAAGCGGCAATACGCCGCCGAGGAGCGGGCCGCCAAGGCGACCGTGAAACTCGTGTTCCCCGTGGCGCTGTTGATTTTCCCGACGGTCCTGATGGTGCTCATCGGGCCGGCGATTATCCAGATGTTCATGACCGGATTCATTGGCAACGGCCGATAGGAGGGCCAGATCATGCTTCGCTTCATTCAGAATGGTGGGTTGCGTTTGGTGGCGGCGGGCCTGGGGGTGTGCGTGCTCTGCTCGTGCGCCGGCAAGGACCAGAAGATCGAACGTCCGGACCAGATGGGCGACGACCGCGCGGTGAGGTCGATGGATCGCATCATGGCCGCCCAGGCCGCCGCCGGCGCCGCCGACGATGCCACGCTGCTGCCGTCGCACTTTGACGGCGAGCACCTCAACTCGCTGGGCACCGGCAAGCTGTACCTGATGGTGCAGGGCCGCGGCGCCGGCAGCCAGCCCATGGTGGTGTACCTGGACATGCCCGAGGGCCCGGTCGCCCAGGCGCGGCGGGCGGCCGTCGAGAAGCACCTGAAGGACACGGCTCCCGAGCTGGGCAAGGTCCAGGTGCAGCTGGGCGCCAACCCCGCCGCCGGCGCGTATGCCGCGCCGATCATCGCGCGGCAGAACAAGACCGAGTCCACCGCCGACCAGCGCGACCAGCGCGAGCAGCCGAGCTACAAGGCCGGCGACGGCACCCAGGGCCGCTGAGACGTTCCGGCGGCCGATCGAGGTTTGGGGGGCGAAAATGGAGAGGTGAACATGCGCACCGCAAACCACAACCGCTCCGGTGAAGGTCGCCGACCGCGCGATCGCCGCGGCATGGCGATGATCTATGTCGTGCTGATCATGCTCGTGCTGGTGGGATTCGTCTCGCTGGCCGTGGATGTCGGGCGAGTCAACCTGGCGCGCGGGCAGCTGCGCGTCGGGGCCGATGCCTCGGCGCGGGCGGCGGCGTCGGCCGTCCGCGACAGCCACGACGAGGCCCGCGCCCGCGGCGTGCAGTATGCCGCAGCCAACACCTGCATGGGCACGCCGATCGTGGTGGACGGCGCAACCGACATCACCATCGGCCACTGGGACCGCGAGACGCGCGTGTTCACGCCGCTGACGCCGAGCTCCGCGCGCCGCCCCAACGCCGCGCGGGTCTGGGCCTATCGCACGTCGGCGCGCAACGGCCCCATCCCGCTGGTGTTCGGCAAGCTTATCGGCGTGCCGACGTTCGACGTGCGGGCCACGGCAACGGCGGCCATCCGCGGCGGGCGCACCGGCTACGGCATTGTCGGCATCGACTGGATCCGGATGAACGGCACGCCGATCACGGATAGCTACGACTCGGACCTCGGGCCGTATTCGGATGCCAACCGGGGCGAGAACGGCACGATCACATCCAACGGTCCGATCCGGCTGATCGGCACCACCGACATCTACGGCGACGCCCAGCCCGGGCCGGCCGAAACGGACGTTGACGCCAACGGCAACGTGTACATCTCCGGCGACGTGGAGCCGCTGACCGAAAAACTGGTCTTTCCGCCGGTCGATGCCAGCCCGTATGCCAACAACAACAACAACGCGGTCATACCGCCAGCCTACCTGAGCAAGAAGGGATTCAAAATGACGGGCGGCACATGGACTGTGCCGGCCGGAACCTACTACTTCAGCGACTTTGACTTGGGCGGCAACGCCACGCTTATCATGGCCGGCCCGGTCACGCTCTACGTTACCGGCTCACTCAAGATCGCTGGCAACGTGGAGACGTCGGGGAGCGTCGCGGCAAATCTCAGCATCCAGGTGGCCGGGCGAGGCGGCGTGGACCTGACAGGCACGTCAAATCTGTACGCCGACGTCTATGCCCCGGAGGCGAACGTCACCATCAGCGGCACGCACGACTTCTTCGGCGCGGTTGTCGGCAAGACGCTGACAACCGGCGGCACAGGCCGGATTCACCACGACGAGCAGCTCACGCGCTACAAGTACCCGCCGGTGAAGGTGTTCCTCGTGGAGTAGGGCCGCTACTTCAGCGCCGCCAGCCGCGTTCGGGCGGCCTGGTGGTTGGGATCCAGTTGCAGCGCGGCCTGGTACTGGCTGCGCGCCAGGTCTTTGCGGCCCATCTGCTCGTACAGCGACGCCAGGTTGTAGTGCACCTCCGGCGGGGAGAGCACCACGCCCAGCTGCGTCATGGCCTCCTCGGTCCGGCCGTGGCGGGCCAGCATCAACCCGTAGTTCACGCGGCACGCCGCGTTCCTGGGGTCGCGGGCCAGGCCCTGCTTGAAGGTCTTCTCCGCGTCGTCCAGCCGCCCGGCAATCTCGTAGCAGAACGCCAGATTGCTGTAGGCCGTCGGATCGTGGTCGCACGCCTTGATGTATCGCTGCCACGCCTCGATGGCCTTGGGGTATTCGCGGAAGCGCGCATAGAGCACGCCCAGGCGGAAGAGGGCCATCTTGTGCATGGGCTCCAGCTTCACCGCCGCTTCGTATTGCGTGATCGCCTGGCGGAAGGCGCTTTGGCTCTCGGCCAGTTGTCCCGCCGCAAAGTGGGTGTCAGCTGTAAAAGGCGGATCCTGGACCGTCTCGAAGCGGCTATGCTCGGCGTTGAGCCGGTCGGCCTGGCTGGCGGGCAGGTTGCTGATGGCCTCCTTGTCCTTCGAAGCGCAGCCGCCGACCGTCGCCAGACACAGCGATAGAACCAGCCACAGATTCGCTCGCATCCCGCAAGACTCCTTCGGGGCGCGCACGCGCCCCCCTGACCGTATCGGCACGGCGAAGCCCCGGCCTGTCGGCGATGGCCAAGCAACCTACGCCCGATATAATCCGCCGCAGCGCACAGGTGCGCCAGCCAACATGGCCTACACACTCACCCAAGCTTCCCCGGACCTGCTGCCGCCCGATGCCGGCGGCGGGGAGAACCGCTGGATTCTGAACTTCGGCCCGCAGCACCCCGCCACGCACACCACCCTGCGGCTGGTGCTGGAACTCGACGGCGAGCGGATCATCCGCTGCACGCCGCACATCGGCTACCTGCACAGCGGCTTTGAGAAACTCGGCGAGCACCTGAACTACAACCAGTACGTGACGATCGTGGACCGGATGGACTACTCGGCCCCGATCTACAACGAGCTGGCCTGGCACGGATGCGTCGAGAAGCTCATGGGCATCGAGCTCACGCCGCGCTGCAAGGTTCTGCGGACGATCGCCGGCGAACTGGGGCGCATCCAGTCGCACCTGCTGTGCGTGGGGGCGGCGGGGCTGGACCTGGGGGCGATGACGGCTTTCCTCTACGGCTTCAACGAACGCGAAGCGATCTACGACATCCTGGAGTTCATCAGCGGCCAGCGCTACCACAACAGCTGGACGCGGGTAGGGGGGCTGAACATGGACCTGCCCGACGAGGACCTGTTCAGGAAGATGGTCAGGCGGCTGATCGACGAGCAACTGCCGCGGGCGATCGAGGACCTGGAGAAACTGCTGAACCGCAACCGCATCTTCGTGGACCGCACGAAGGGCATAGGCGCCATCGGTTGCGCCGACGCCATCGCCTGGGGCCTCTCCGGGCCGATGGGACGCTCGGCCGGCGTGAAGCGCGACATCCGCAAGGATGAGCCCTACCTGTGCTTCGCCGACAACTGGGATGGACAGGGCGCGCCGGCCGTGGATTTCAAGGTCCCCATCATGACCACGGGCGATGTGTACGCCCGCTACCTGGTGCGGCTGGAGGAAATCAAGCAGAGCTGTCACATCATCCGCCAGCTGATCGACCGCATCCCGCCTGGGCCCGTCAACGTCAGCCCCGAGGGCAAGGAGGTGCTGCCGCCCAAGGACCAGGTGTACAGCAGCATCGAAGGGCTCATCCAGCACTTTGAGATGATCATGACCAACCGGGGCTTCGAGGCGCCGGTGGGGGAGTGCTACAGCGCCATCGAGACGGCCAACGGCGAGCTGGGGTATTACATCGTCAGCGCCGGACAGGCCGTGCCCTGGCGGGTGCGCACGCGGCCGTGCTCGCTGATCAACTACGCCCCGTTCCCCAAGCTCGTGGAAGGGCACATGATCAGCGACGTGGTGGCGATCATGGGAAGCATCAACATCATCGCGGCGGAGCTGGACAGGTAGGTCCGGCTGTGCGGGACGAGGATTAGTTCCGTAGGTCCGGCTGTGCCGGACGAGGATTAACCACGGAGAACACTGAGAGCACGGAGTTGACACAGAGACGACACGGGCAGGATGCCCGCGCTACCAGATGAGAGCGGTATCAGTCCTCCATGTTGCTGTTCTTGCCGGCTTGCTGACCCTCGCCGGCTGCCCGCCGTTGCGTGAGCCTCCGCCGACCGACAGTCGGCCGGCGCTGAGGGAAAGTCTCGGTGCGCTGCCGGCGTCGCAGCCATCCACAATACCGGCCGAGATGCGCGTCGTGTCGCTGCCCATGCGCCTGGCGGTTACCCAGCTCAGCTGGCCGCTGGAAATGCGCGCGGTTGCCCAGCTGGGCTGGCAGGAGCCCCCGCGAGACCTGCTGAGGAAGCTGCAGCGGAAGGATGACCTGTTCGTCTGGGCGAAGGCCCTGCCACAGCCGGGTGCCCCAACGCCCTCAGCAAAGGACATGGCCAGCCTGCTGGACTCGGCCCGCAACATGCAGGCCGACTATCTCCTGCTCTTCGGCGGCGCCACCAGCGGCGGTATGGACAGCACGCCGCCGAGCATCCTGGACATCACGATCATCGGCCTGGCGATCTTCCCCACACACCGGGTCTTTGCGGAGGCCGAAATGCAGGGGGCACTGATCGATACGCGCACCGGGCGGGTCGTGCTCACCGTCGCCGCCAGCCGCCAGCAGGATGCCCTGGCCACCAGCGCCAAGCAGCAGGGGGCCGCCCACAAGCTGGTGAAGAACACCGCGGATAAGGCGGCCCAGCGCCTGGGCGATGACCTGGTGCGGCAGCTGCGGGCCACGCGACGCAAATGAGGGCACCGCGGCCCTCCAAACGGCGACCCCGGGCGGCGTGTCTATCATCCTGGAGGTCCCGCCAATGCGATGCGCAGATGGCCGGGGCTCAATCATGCTGACCCCCATCCGGTGCCTTGTCGTGGTTCTGGCGGCCGTCGCGACCATCAACGTGAGCCGGCCGGCGGGGGCGCAGCCGCTGTATGACTGGGCGATGGCCGACCTGGATGCGGCCGAGCGCGCGCTGGCGGCAGCGCTGGCCGACGCCGACGCCGCCTCGCGCGGCCTGGAGGCGGCGCGCTTGCGCATCCATGACCTGCGCCAGGCGATCGACCGCGAATCCGCGCCGGCCGAGGAACTGCGCCGGCAGATCACCCAATCGGAAAACACCGTCGAGCAGATCAACAGCGACCGCGCCGCCGCGCAACAGCAGGCCGACGGCCTGCGGCAACGCGTCGGTGAGTTGCGGCGCAAAGTCGAACTGGCCGAGGCGAAGCTCAACAGCCTGCGCGACGCGGAGATCCGCCGGTTCGAAGCGGCCGAGCCCTTTGCGACGGCGCGCAAGGCCCTGGATGAGGCGATCGGCCAGGTGCAGACGGCCAGCCGGGCGGCCGTGGCGAGGCTTGCGGCGACCGAGGCGTATCGCCGACTGGCCGGCGAAGTGGAGGCGGCCGACGCGCGCGTGAGGCTGCTGCGGCAGACGCCCGGCTATCATGCCCGCGAGCTGGCCGAAGCCATCAACTGGCACGCGGATGCGACGGCCCGTCTGCGGGCGATGGAAGCGGCGGCGGTGGAGGCCGATCCGGCCGTGCGGCTTGCCCGGCAGGATGCCGACGCAAAGGCCGCGGCGCTGGGCGACTTGCAGAAAGAGTTGGCAGCGCGGCTGGCCGAGATGCCGCACGTGAAGGATGCCGCCAGCGAGGCCGAGCGTGCGCGGGCCGACTTGCAGCGGCCCAGCACGGAACTGTCGCAGGTTGAGCAGCGGCTCGCCGAGATCGACAAGGCATACAAGGCCCAGTTCGACTGGCTGCTCGGCGCCAGAGCGGATCTGGCCCAGCGAGAGGCTCGGATCGCCGACATGCAGCGGCAACTGGCCGCCGCGCAGACGGATGCGGCCAATCTGGAGGCGCGGGTGGCCGGCGCGCTGGCGGCGGCCGATCAGGCGCGAGAAGCGCGGAACTGGGCATGGTGGCGGCTGCGCGAGGCGCAGGTGGTGTATGCGCCGCCGGTGGTTGTGCTTCCCCCGCCGGTGTATGCCCGGCCCTGCCCGCCTCCCTACGAGTTTCGCCCGCCACGCGCTTACGGCGGGCATGGCGGCAGTGGCGGCGGGAGCGGGTGGGAGCAGCGGCCGGGCAGCAATCGGCCCCCTCCCGCACCGCCGCCATCACCCTCGAACGGCGATGCCCAGCAACGGGCCAAACGCGAAATCCGCAACGCCGAAAACCAGCGGCAGCGGTACGAGCAGCAGCAGACGATGCCGCCGGCTCGCCAGCGCAGCACGCTGGATGACACTTCGTCGCCGCAGATCGCCCAGGCGCCGCCGCGGCCCATCCCGGCGGAACCGCAACAGCCGCGCCGGGCCGCGCCGGTGGCCTTTGCGCAGGACGCTCGTCCCGGTGCCGCGGCGCAGGAAGCGAGGCAGGCTGCTGCCGCGGCCGCGGAGCAGGAGGCCCGCCGTGCGGCCCGCGCTGCCGCCGAGGAAGACCATCGCCGCCGCATCGCCGAGGCCGAGGCCCAGCGTCGCCCTGACGAGCAGCGCCAGGCCCGTCAAGCCGCGGCCCAGCAGGAGCAGCAGGCGGCAGCCGAGATGGCCCGTCGTGCCGAGCCTGCACGTCAGGCCGAATCTCCGCGTCAGCAGGCCGCCGAGGCGGCTGCCCGCCAGGAGCAAGCTGAACGCCGCGCCCGCAGGCTTGCCGAACTGGAGGCGTCAGCGCCTCACGTCAGCGACCGCCGCTCGCGGCGCTGAGCGCAGGCACACCCGACCGTCATTGTGAATCTCGTGTCTGACCCGGATGTCGACCGGAGCGCAGCCACGCGTCGGGGCGGGGTTCCAAAGTGGGGGGGCGTCGCGCCTGTGGTGCGCGCCGGACCGCCAGTCCGGCGGCCGCAACCACGCCGGGTCCTGAATGGGGCGACCGGCCAGGCTCACGCGATGTGGAACTGGGCGCCGATCTCGTACATCTGATCATCGCGGCGACGGCACCAGACGATGCGGATGGCGCTCTCCAGGTGCAGCGGCCCGGCCACCAGCTTCAGGGTGTACAGCTCGCCGCTCTCCAGAGGCTTGCGTGATCGCAGCGCCACGCCGCCCAGCGAGATGTTGTAAACCCACACGCGGCGGCTGGGTTCGTCGGCGTCCGGCTGGAGGCACACAAGCGTCGCCGGCGCCACCAGCGAGTCGCGATGGCTCTGGCGGTTGTTGGCCGGCATGGCCGTCGCCCCGTCATTGCGTTTTTCTTTGATCTTCTGCATACGCCCAGCATCGACCGGCGGAGGCGATGCCTTGGGCGGCGGGTGTCGGGCGCTGGCGGAGCCCTCGTGCGGGGCGGCGCAAACCGGGCGATTACCGGACGCGCGACGGACCGCGGACGTGCGGCCGGTCTGAAGCCCGACGACTTTGCGTGGTCCTCCACTAGCTGCCGGAAGCGCCGGAGAACCCGTAGGGCGGGGTCGGCCCTATGGACTGCCTGGTATGCTCGCCTCGGCGTGTTCGCTGCTGACCACCAGGCCGTGATCGTCGAACAGGTTGATCTGCCAGGCCGTTGCGCCCTGCGGCACCCTCGCCGATGCGCGGCCGCTGTTGGCCTCCGCTGGCATCGAGGACCACTTGCGCGGCGGCCAGGAGCCATCATCCAGCGTGTACAGCAGTTCTGCCCGGACGATCGGCCGCGTGGCGTGGAACGTCGTCCACGCCGTGCCGTCGGCCGTGCCGCTGCCCGTCACCGTCGCCATCGGCGGCCCGCCGCGCAGGCGATGGTCGGCGAAGGCATACACCTCGGTGGGGACCGACTAAAGGGGACGTAAAAGGGGACCGACTAAAGGGGACGTAGCTCTTTATGCCCTTCAATCGGTAGCGAACCCCTCATAACCCGAAGCCCGGCCGCCGCGAGAGACACCGAGACAATCACCGGCGGGGCCGTGGCTGGCGGATCGGGCGTGCCATGGCCGTTGTCTCTGCGATCAGACCGCCGCAACAGGGATGTTCGTAAGTCCCTGCCAGAACTGGCGTAAAAACGACAACGCCCGAGTCTCTGGACCCGGGCGTCATCGGTTAACCTGCGGGTAGCGGCATTTCGCTACCCGGATTTCAGTAGAGGGAAAGCGACACTCTTCGGAATAGGCCCAAAACGCGAGTAGAGACATCCAAAATCCCGTTTTGGACGAGCTCATAACCCGAGCGTTTCGCAGCCATCCATGCGACACGAACCACCGAACCTTTCCCGAACGCCGCCCGCGTGACAAGCCGCTGGGCCACTATATGTCACCCAGACCTTTGGAGAACTGTTCCATCAGAATCCCAAACCGCGTTCCCAGCCGCTTGTCGGCGAAGGCACAGCCCGCCAGTTCCTGCTCGATCCATGATTCCATGCGCTCGGCTCCGTCCGAGGAAGATGAGATGCCGTCCGTGGCATCAGGTAATGTCGGTACCGAGCCGGGAGGTTCGTTAGCGGCGATGGCGCTTCGCCGATTCAAACTCCTGCTGGCTCATCCATTGCACGCCGCTGAAGCGCGAATCTGAACCAAGAATTTCTTTGATAAGCGCCACACCGTGTGCCAATGCTTCAGCCTTCGTTGCCGCGCGACTTAGCCAGGAACAACGCGCTTCGACAATCAACAGTCGCTCCGGGTCACCCGATTGCAGAAGCATCCAGATCGTGGCATTGTCGAGTTGAAACTCGGCAGTCCAGCCGTAGAAGCTGTGTTGCGTTGGCTGCGTTGTCGGCATACCGGCCGATCGAAGGCGCTCACAAATCGCATCCACGACGTTGCGCCCCGCCGGCACAGCCACCTCGTCCCCAACTTCCTCCGAATCATCTGGAAAATCTGCCCTAAACACAGCATAAGAGTTGGTCTGGATCACGGTTTAGCCTCATTCCTCTCTCGTGAAGTAGTGAGTGGCCCCGCCTGCGCCGGCAGCCGCCCCCACGCCACCAGTGACTCGCAACCAGTCCGGTGCCGCGTACCACCAGTTGACCGGGCGCATCGGCTTTGTCAGCCCGATGGCCTGTCCGTCCCATACGCCTCCGATTCTCTTCGGGAACCTGGTGCCATAGAAGCAAGATTAAAGGGGACGTAGCTCTTTTCACGTTTTCTGCTCCCCTCGCGGCCGACCGCGGACGCAAGATTAAAGGGGACGTAGCTCTTTTCACGTTTTCTGCTCCCCTCGCGGCCGACCGCGGGGGTGAGGCCAGATAGCAGCACATCACTCCCTTCTCTGTCCCGCCTCTTCCCTTGCCCCGACCCGCGCGTGGCAAGCTCCAGCCCCGCCCGCCTCGCCTCTGGCCATCATCATACGCCATGTTCCCTGGCCGCGCGCCGCATCGGTGGGCTCTCAGGCGCGCAGCGCGCAAACCCCGCAATCCGCACCGAAAAACCCCCGCCACACGCTCCCGACACGCGCCCGCTGCACCGATAGACGCCATCCGCGCAGCGCCTCACGTAGGCGTAGAGGGCCTCATCGCCCTCCCCGCCACCCCGGCGGCCGCTCCTTGGCATCCCGATCCGAACCACCTTCGTCGCTCCGTCGCTTCGTCGCTCAGGCCATGCCCGATCCGAAATCCGCGATCCGAGATCGGCTCGGCAAAGCTCGCCGCAGGCCGCGATTCCCCGGCCCTCCCTGGGCCCTGCCCCGGACCCCCTCCGGCCTCGACCGGGCCCTCATCGGGACGCTCCCGGGGGACCGACTAAAGGGGACGTAGCTCTTTATGCCCTTTCCCATCGCGTCTCGGGCGTCCGCGCCGCCGGATAGGGGGGACATCACCATTTGTACGCTTTAGCCGTTTCACGCGGCAGCACAGAGCGTAAAACGCAGGGGTTCCAGTAAACTCAGCACTCGGCCCGCAAGGGTCGAGTTGCACTTTATTCGGTGCGTCCACAGGACGCGCCGAAGCGT